>JAEEGL014688522.1_pt1 | contig 29663 bp, 27 predicted proteins | sample 9134231 | NCBI WGS metagenome assembly JAEEGL01 (sample SAMN16246548, study PRJNA631951) | gut metagenome | biome: gut microbiome; feature: rumen; material: fiber-attached | host: Bos | place: Iran: Karaj | collected 2018-10
CACGGTGCAGGTGGCGGAAGATTTGAATCAAACCGTGATTGAGGCTTTTCCCGATAGTGAAATGGCACAGGAATATCGCAATCTGGCGGAGGCAATCCTGAAGGAATGCGGGGTGGCGTTATGCTGAAGCGGGTAGGAGTGGAGGATTGGGTTGCGCTTCCCAATGTGTCGATCGCCAAGGCGAGCTTTCCCTCTCCCTTTTATTCAGGACTTGAATTCAGCGCACCGGCTCGCGGAACCTGGACTATTGTGCATGTGGGGATGCTGGTACCGGAGGCGCATGAGATCTTCGTCTGTGCGGCAAGCTGTCTGCGCGGAGTCGTGCTCTCTGCCGCCGAAATGAGCCTGACCGGAAGGTTCTCCACAGTGGCGATCGAAGAACACAACATCCTTGAAGGCGATATGGAGGATCTGATCGTCGAAGGGGTAACGGATATCCTCAATCGTCTGCCAAAGCTTCCGCCTGCCGTGATGGTCTATAGCAGCTGCATCCACCACTTTGTGGGATGTGACCTCGAACTCTGCTATAACATCTTACGGGAGCGGTTTCCCAGTGTGGATTTCACGGATTGCTATATGATCCCCACAATGAGAAAGAGCGGCCTGACCCCGGATCAGATTATGAGAAGACAGCTTTACAGCTTCCTTCAGCCGGCGGAGAAGGATCAAAAAACCTGCTCTGTCATTGGGAACTGTTTCTCACTGGCAGAGGAGAGCGATCTTGTGAAACTGGTCAAGAATGCCGGCTACACCCTCTATCAGATTCCGGATTTCATGACCTATCGAGAATATCGGAACATGGAAAAGAGCAGCTTTTGCATCACAACGCAGCCTGTTGCAAAGGAGGCAGGCGATGCGCTTGAGTCTCGTCTGGGTCAAATGCACAATTATCTGCCCTTCAGCTGGAGCGCGGATGAGATCCGCTCGACCCTTCATGCTCTTGCGAAACGCCTCGGAGCCGTCTACGACGGTGGGGAAAAAGAGGAGAGGGCCGCCTTGGAAGGACTCGACGCTGCTAACAAAAAAATCGGCGATACACCGATCGTCATCGATTACACCTTCACCTCGCGTCCGCTCGGTCTTGCAAGACTTCTTCTGGAACATGGATTTCAGGTTCAGGAACTCTATCTTGACGTTTTCAATCCGGAGGAAAAACAGGACTTCCTGTGGCTTCGAGAGCATGCTCCTGAAGTGCAGGTCTTCCCGACCGTGCACGCATCCATGCGGAAGCTGCAGCGCAGCGCTGGAGAAAAGGTTCTCGCACTCGGACAAAAGGCGGCCTATTTCACAGGAACGGGGTATTTTGTCAACCTGGTGGAAAACGGAGAACTCTATGGCTTCTATGCGATTTCCCGTTTGGCGGCCCTGATGGAAGAGGCCTATGAACAGGAAAAGGATACAGAAAAACTGATTCAGATCAAAGGATTGGGGTGTGCAAGCTGCGTATGAGGCAGGCAAGAACAGTATTATCCACTTACTCGGCAGACACATTCGGTGTTTGCTCTGCGCTCTATGAGCTGGGGGGCATGACCGTGATGCACGACGCTTCTGGCTGCAATTCCACCTACAGCACGCACGATGAGCCGAGGTGGTACCATTCAAACAGTCTGGTCTTTATCTCCGGACTGACTGAGATGGAGGCCATCATGGGCGACGATCAAAAGGTGGTCAACGACATGCTGGAGGCAATCCGGGAACTGCATCCGAACTTCGCCGCACTTGTCGGAACGCCGATCCCCGTGATGACAGGCTGCGACTTTCCGTCGCTGGCCGCGGAACTGGAGCGTAAATCGGGGATTCCTTGTTTTGGATTTGCCACCAATGGGATGGCTTCCTACGTATCGGGGGTTTCTGAAGCTCTGGCCGCATTTGCTCTGCGCATGACAGACAAAAATGTGAAGAAGCGTAAAAAAACCGTCAACATCCTCGGGGCGACGCCGCTTGATTTCTCAATCAACAGCACAGTCGATTCCATGAGGGCCATCCTGCAGAAGCAGGGTTGGGACGTGATCGGTATCTGGGCCATGGGCAGCACCCTGGAGGAGCTGCGCCGCGCAGGTGAGGCGTCGGTCAATCTGGTGGTCACGGGGTCTGGGATCAAAGCCGCTCGGGCGCTGCAAGAGCAGTTTGGCACGCCCTATGTTGTCGGAAGCATGATCGGAGAAAAGCTCACCGATCAAATCCTTTTGGCTCTGGAGACCGCCGAACAGGATTTACAAAACCGTATTCTTTTTGCGGGGGAGGATCTGAAGCCGGCCGAAGAATTTTTGATCATCGGAGAGAGCGTTCTTTCTCATTCGCTGGCCCATGCGATTTACCTGGAGCGCGGTCTGCTTCCGAAGGTGATCTATCCCATGGAAGCTCTGCCGGAGCTCAAGGAGGTTCTCACGAAAGAGGATTTGGTCCTTCTGGAGGAGGACGAGATCAAACAAGCCTGTTCACAGGCTGAGTGCGTGATCGCCGACCCTCTCTATCGGCCGATCCTCCCAAGCGGCTGCAAGCTGATTTCTCTGCCGCACGAAGCCTTTTCCGGCAGAATTGCCCGCAGCGACATTCCGGATTTGACAAAGCTTTCCATACAAGCATTTTTGGAGGTTGAATAAGATGAAACGAGTTCTATGCTGTCTTCTATCCCTTTTTCTGCTGATCGGCGCGCTTTCCGGGTGTTCTGGCACTGCATCCACAGAACCCGCGGAAGATACCGCTGAAACGATCACTGTGGTGGATCATGCCGGCAATGAAGTGACTCTTCCAAAAACGATCGAACGCATTGCAGTGTGCAATATTCTTCCGCTGCCTTCGGTGCTCGCGGTCTTCTTTGACTCTGCAGACAAGATCGTCGCCATGGCGCCCTCCAGCATGACGGCGGCGGAAAACAGTCTGCTCTCGGAGCTTTATCCTGAGATTCTGCATGCCGACACTTCCGCTATCGGAGCCTCCGACGTCAACACGGAAGAGCTGATGAAGCTGGATCCGCAGGTTGTATTCTACAACGCTTCCTCGCCGCAGCTCGGTGAAACTCTGCGGAAGGCGGGGTTCAACGCGGTGGCCATCTCGGTCAATAAATGGGACTACAATGCCGTGGAAACGCTCAATCAGTGGCTTGACCTGCTCACCCAAATCTTTGGGGATTCCACAAACAAGAGAGCAAAACAGGTGAGGGAATACAGCGAAAAATCCATGGATCTGGTGAACGAGCGCACAGCCGGTCTTTCCGAGGAGGAGCGCGCAAAGGTTTTCTTCCTCTTCCAATACAGCGACGAGTCGATCGTCACATCCGGACAGCACTTTTTCGGCCAGTGGTGGGCCGATGCCATCGGTGCCGACAATGTGGCAAGCGAACTGCAGGAAGACAACTCCGTGAAGGTCACCTTGGAACAGATCTATGCCTGGAATCCGGAGCAGATTCTCATCACCAACTTCACAACCGCGGGGCCGGTCGATCTTTACAATAGTACCTTCGGAAGCTATGATTGGAGTGGGATCCAGGCTGTTCAGGATCAAAAGGTATATAAAATGCCGCTGGGTATGTATCGCAGCTACACCCCGGGCATCGACACGCCGATCACGCTCCTTTGGCTGGCCAAGACCGTATACCCTGAGCAGTTTGAAGATCTTGACGTCCTGGAAGAGACCGTAAAATACTACCGCGACATCTTTGGCGTGGAGCTGACGGCACAGCAGGCAGAATCCATCTTTGCTCCGGCTGTCAGCGCAGGGAAAACCTATTTTTGATGCAGAAAGGGAGAGTGCAAGCATATGAATGCCACACCTTCGTCGGAGCGCACGCACATTGCCTTTTTTGGATGCCGAAACGCAGGGAAATCGAGCGTGGTCAACGCTGTCACCGGACAGGATCTGGCTGTGGTCTCGGAAACAAAAGGCACCACGACCGATCCGGTCAGCAAATCGATGGAGCTTCTGCCGCTTGGGCCTGTTGTGATCATTGATACTCCGGGATTCGACGATACCGGCGCGCTTGGCGACCTCAGAGTGCGAAAAACAAAGCAAACCCTCAATAAAACCGATATTGCCGTGCTTGTGGTCGACGCCGCCGCAGGGATGAACGAGTTCGACAAGCAACTCCTGAGCCTCTTTCAGGAAAAAGAGATCCCCTATCTGATCGTCTTCAACAAATGCGATCTTCTGAAAACCATCCCTGAGGAAAGCGACTCGGTTCTCTATGTCAGCGCAACCGAAAAAACCAACATCCACGAGCTGAAGGAAAAGCTGAGCCGGATCCGCCCCGAGGCCGCACTGAAACGGGTACTGGTGCAGGATCTGCTTCAGCCAAACGACGCGGTGATCCTGGTCTGTCCGATTGACGAATCGGCGCCAAAGGGGAGGATGATCCTCCCGCAGCAGCAAACCATCCGCGACGTGCTGGACAGCAACGCATTTTCTCTCGTGACCAAGGAAACCGAGCTTGCCGCGGCGCTGGAAAGCCTCAAGCAACCGCCGCGCGTGGTGATCACCGATAGTCAGGCACTTGGGATTGTCAGTAAGATCGTGCCGGACGACGTTCCTCTCACGACCTTTTCCATTCTGATGGCACGCTACAAGGGATTCTTAGCAACTGCTGTTGCAGGCATTGCGTCCGCTAAGAATCTGAAAGATGGGGATTTGATTTTGATGGCCGAGGGATGCACCCACCACCGTCAGTGCAACGACATCGGCACCGTGAAAATCCCAAGGATGCTCCAAGCTTATTGCGGCTGCAAGCTGAACTTTGAAACCTGCTCCGGGGTGGAATTCCCTGAAGATCTTCACAAATATGCCATGGTGATTCACTGCGGCGCCTGTATGAATACCGACCGCGACGTACAGTATCGGATGCGCTGCACTGTAGACCAGGGGATTCCCTTTACCAACTACGGGATCACGCTCGCCCAGGTCACGGGAACTTTAGAGCGCACCCTGCGGATTTTCCCGGATATCCATAAGCTGTTGGGATGACTGAATCCATGAAGTCCCACACCAAATACAAGACAGACCATCAGGCTGTATGAAGCCAAACTCAATGGCATTCCAAAAATAACAGCAGGGCAGCTAAACTGCCCTGCTGTTATTTTATCTTTGATTTCCAAATCATTCAGAGAGGGAGGCCGATACACGGGAATCGGATTCGGCCATGCGGTTTGCAATGGTCGCGGCCTCCGCTCGGGTGATATTGGAGCGAGGGGAATAGGCGCCGCTTGAATCGCTTCCGGTGAGAATCCCTGCACGATAGAGCAGATACACTTCATCGGCATAGGTCGCACCGGGATCAACGTCGGGAATCGAGCCGTCCTCAACCGAATTGATGGCACCAAGCGCCTTTTTCGGCAGAGAGTTTGCAAGGATTTCCGCAAACTGTGCACGCGAAATCTTTTGCGTCACATCGCTGGAATAACACTCGCGGGAGATGATGCCGTTTTGGTAGGCATAGTCCAAATAGACCTGATACCACTTGCCGGACTGGACAAAGTGGTCGCCTCCGGTTGTATATATGCTGTGGATTCGGGCTGCCATGGTAACCGCTTCGGCAACGGTCACATCACCGGAGGGATTGAAGGTGGATTCGGTTGAACCCCGCATCAGACCAAGCTCAAAAGTGCCGGCGACATAGGCAGCATACCAGTTCTGCGCAGACACATCGGTGAACTGCCCCTGCGTATATTTCGCATTGCGCTCAAAATGGACGGAATGATAGTTGGGATTGATAGCGCCGCAGCGGGTACAGATTCCGTTGACATCGGAATACTGGTGCCCCAGAGCCTCTGCCGTTTGCTCCTGGATCTCGCCGCAGGCCTCGCAAATCTGCTGAATGATTCCGGAGTCGGTGCAGGTGGGCGACTGCAGCGCAGAAGCCGGGACAAACGTATGTTCACACGGTTGGGCCTCCTGCCAAACGGCATAGAGCGTAGCGTTGGAATTTGTTGTGTAGATACTTCCGGGGTGATATGCCACGGTCTCGGCGTTTGGGGTGTCAGCCCATCCGAGGAAGATAAATCCGGCGCGGACGGGCTCACTGCTGCTGAGTGTCAGCGTCACATTTGGAAGCTTGAGCTGGCTTGAGGGCTCATTGCTGCCGCCGTTTGCGTCAAACCGAACGAGATAGGGGTTCGAATCGGGAACTGCGGCGACAAGGGGAATCAGCGCCCACTTTTGTGCATCGGTCCCGTTGTCGGCGCTCTGCCGCACCTTTGCGGTTCCGGAAGCGGACCGAGAGTCGGAAAACAGGCCCAGATCAAGATCGGAGGATGACGAAGACGCCGCCTCTGCAACAGCCTCCATCAATCGCTTGGAGGACTTGTCCACCATACGATAATACCCATCGCTGCAATGGATCAGATAGAACCTCTGGGACTCTGAATCATTTGATTGAGCCAGACGAACTTCGGCCGAGGATTGAGCGGAGTCTGAGTTGTTTTTGCCTGCTTCGATCACAAGACCCGTATCGGTGTTTTTGATCTCATATGTCCCGTCTTCTGCATGCTGGGTCAAGCGCCATTGCTGGTATGCTCCGGCAGGGCTGCCGGTCTGTGGAGAGACAAAGAAGGAAGTTCCCTCGGCTGCAGTGGCCAAAGTGCCGGTAGATTTGTTTTGCAAGGCATAGACCCCATCTGAAAGGGTCGCATACGGGATGGAATTGAGTTCTGTGAGACCGGCTTCCGGCTGTTCCGTCGCATTCTGCTTGGGAGATGCCGCGAAATTCGGTCGAACGACTCCCCAGTAGAGGCCGTTATAATTATAGTGCCAGGTGCAGATCACAACGCCATAGCGTCCCGGAATATTTTGATGATAGTGCACATAATCGGATTCATAGATTCCGACATGACCGCAATAAGAGTTGGAAGCGGCTCCCCGGTACACAAGGATATCGCCCGGCTGGGGCGTTGCGCCCTGAATTCTCTTCCAGCCTGAGGGCAGGCTGTTCGTGGCGTAATCACAGCCATTCCCCAGCACGCGGGAGGTGCCTAAAAACTGATAATACGCCATGATAAAATCAACGCACTGCGCGCCGTATGCGCCGTCGGCGTCGATCTTGGTGCCAACCTTGGAACGGGCCCAGTCAAGCGCCTCTTCCTGTGTGATATTTGTGGCGAAGGCCGCGGTGGGGAGCAATAGGATAAATAAGCAAAGTACCAGAATAAACGAAAGACCTCTTCGTTTCCAATCTGTCATTCCTGTGAATTCCTTCCATATGGGATTACAGCTGAAAAAAGCAAAAAACGATTCTGTTTGCATGAAACAAATTGATAGAATTATCTACATTATAACGGAAAAGGCATAAAAAAGCTATTCTTTTTTTGAAAAAACTCATTCTCTGATGGCTGAGAAGTGATGTGTTAAGAAAAAATGTCCGTGCGGCCTCAGGCAAAAACATGGCCTGTGCGAAAGCACAGGCCATGTTTTGAATGCGGAAAAGGGAGGCGGATTACTGAACAGGCGCTGCAGCAGGCGCTGTGAGGGCATCGAAACGCATCAGGATTTCTGCGACCTGAGCACGGCTGCAAACGGCCTGAGGAGCCAAAGCGCTCTCGGTAACTCCCTGCACCACTCCGGAGCCACAGGCCCACTGGAAGGCCGCCATCGCCCACTCGCTGATGTCAAACGCATCGTCATAGCTGAGGATATTGGTATCCTCGCCAACCGAGACGTCATACTCCATGAACTTCGCATAGCGATGGAAGAAGGTAACGAGCTGTTCGCGATTGACCGTGTCGTTCACCCCGAACGCTCCGGTGTCGTAACCCTTTGTGATGCCATTGGCGCTGGCCCAAGCGATCGCATCGCTGTACCATTGACCCGCTTCAACATCTGTGAAGTCAGCGGCGCTTGCAACCGGTTTTGCACCAGCCAGACGGTACAGAACGGTAACCACCATGGCTCTCGACATCGGGCCGTCGGGCTCGAAGGTGTCGTCGGAGATGCCGTTCATCAAATTTGCATTCTTGACAAACGCCACAGCCTTTGCAAACCAAGCGTCGTCCTTCACATCGGCGAAGCCGGTGGAAGTTGCGGGTTCCGTCGTGGTGGGTTCAGTAGAAGTGGGTTCAGCGGGAGTCGTGGAAGAACTGCCAGACGAACCGCCGGAAGATGACCCGCCGGAGCTGGGATTCACTGTGGGGTACACATCGCCCAGCAGGGTAGAGAAGGCGAAGTTGCTGATATAGGCATATTCATCTCTCTGATGCACCTTGTGAGTCAGGGAGTTGGCAAAGAGCACCACGTTGATCTCATTCTCATTGACGGTGCCTTTGTAGGTAAAGCCCTGAACAGATCCGTTCAGATAGGTGTCGCACTGTTCTTTCTGTGCATCGGTGATGGCAACGAGGAAGCCCTCAGTGGGCGTCTTGCTCCCATCCATAGCAACCAGAACGGTCGCGTCCTCGGGAATCGCGGAGAAGTAGCCGGCGCCGTATCCGTAAAGCACATCATCGCCGTCCATTACATAGCTGGCATTGACAAGGGTGGTGTTCGGGTAGGTCACATAGCCCAGGCAGTCCATGCTGCGGCGGGCAATGCCGCTCCGTGTCACAACACCCTGGCCGAACAGGGAAGCATAGCCGTTTGCAGCGCTGGATCCATAGCCGATGTAGGGGGTTCCGTTCAAAACAGCGCTCAGAGCATTGCCGGACAGTCCGCTGGCACCGACCACAATGGTGGCCTCTTCGGGGTTTTCTGTCGTCTCAAATCCCATAAGATCCATGGCGCGGCGGTCATAGTTCCAGTTGGCATTGCCCACACGGCTTGCATAGAGGAAGCCGGAGGAGTTGGTGGAGGAGGCGCCGGTGATGAAAACGACAGGGGCTTTGGTGATAAGATGCGCCTCAGGGAGATTGAAGGTCGAAAGACCGGTTCCGCTGAGCACATAGTCGTCTGAAACAGAGGACCAATCCGCAAAGCTGCACAGGAAGTCCCCAAAGAATACGCTCTTCTTATCCGTGATCATGGAGACCTTCTTGCCGTCTTTCAACAAGGTGTTGACAGCGGCTGTGGAGTCTTCCGAAGCGTTCGAGATCACCACATAGTCCGAAGAAAGTCCTTTCAGGCTCGAGCCGAGCTTGCCGACATAGGTGAGGCAATCCTCATAGTCCATCGGATCTCCGCAGAGCTTCAGGATGCTTTCGCAGGTTTCGGGATCGTCCACGATCTCCATGTCAAATCCGCGCGTCTCGTTGAAGGAGGTGATGCCTTCGGAGTAGAGGACCGTCCAACTGGTAATCAGGGTCCCGTCATAAAGCGCGCTGTTGGCAACCGAACGCTTGGCCTGATACATGGAGACGATCATGGTTCCCTCAGGATAGGTCGTGCCATTGTACTTGAAGGAAGAATCCGTGACCAGAAGCTTCACATCATTGCGGGAGAGCCAAACCATCATATCATAGGCAGCCTGCAGATTACTCTGGTTCTTGCCGTCCATAGGAATGATGTAGCATTCCGGATAGAAGTTGCCGTTTCCATCGAATTCAGGACGGAAGAGATCCATCTCGGCGCCTTCCACGTCATACTGATCGCAGAGCCATTGACCGACAAGGTCGAATGCGTCAGAATTGAAATTCTGCACGCCGCGCTCATAGATTTCCACCTGAGCTGCAAGGTATCCAAGCTTTTCTCCGGCGATGTAATCAGACTGACCGAGGCAGCCGAATTTCACAAGGTTCACGCCGGGATCGTTGTAGCCGGGCAGCTCAACCGTATAGGCGACGGTGCCATGGAGCATGGCAAATTGCGGCGTGTAAGAAGTCGACATATCGTCCCACGGATCGCTCCAGTAGGTGGTTTCTTCGTCAAGCTGCGTCAGATAGTCGCGTTGCGGGATGACATAGCTGTTATAAGTATCGTTGTTGGCAACAGCCGCGATTCCGAGAGCTTCGCCGCCCGGGATCAGATGCTGCGCCAGAAGGTCATACTCAAAGTTGGGCTCATGCGGGGGATCGCAGGGTTCGCACTGGAAGGCACGGACACGTCCGTGGAATTCCGTAAGAGAAACGGGGTTGAAGGTTCCGATCAGCTTTTGCATGTTGCTGGTTTCAGAGGTGGTTTGGAAGGAATTGTCGCGGTTGAGGTCGTAACCATTGGAAGCGACGCGGGTAACATAGGTACGGCCTTCCACATTTTCCTCGGGAACCAGGATAAAGAACACGTCCTCAAGCAGTTCGTCCAAACCAACCGTAATGATCGCCTGATTGTAGATCGCGTCGAGGTCGATGACAGTCGAGACCTTGCCAGAGGCTCCGCCATTGCTGCTTGCAGCGCTCAGGTATCCAAGGTAGGTAGCAGTGTCTTTTACCAGATCCGGAACGGCAGTTTTCTCTTCGGCCATCTGAGCCTCCAAAGCCGCCTTTCCTTCTTCGGTGTAGCTCAGCAGAGTATTGTAATCCAAAGAACCGTCTTCGGCCGCAGCCTCAAGCAGCATCCAGGCAAAGGCGATCACGCCGTCAGACGCCGCAACCTCATTGGAGTGGATGTTAGAGAACATGATCGGAACGCGGATGGAATCGTAGTCGCCGGCTTCGATCCCTGCAAGAACCGCGGTGGGATCGGTCTCGGCTGCCTCTGTGAATTCCAGCCACTCGAGAACGGTATCTTCCTTGTCCGCAACGATGATATACGGCATATCGAGTGGATCATAGATGTCGCCGGAAGATTCGCCCATGCTGAATTTTTTCACATAGAGATCGGTATTTTCGGCAGCGAAGGCCACCATGTCGTCCAGTGCCTCATAGATCTCACTCATCGTGTGGAATCCGTCGTATGGGGCGATTTTGACCGACACCGAGCCGAGCAGAGAATCATTTGCCTTCGCGGTCAGATTAAAGTAGCCGCAGGTGTCGAGATAAGCTCCGCCGCTGCTGTGGGGAGCAGAATTGTCAGAACCGAAATAGGGCACATTGGAGAAGGAAACCACAAGGAAGAGCTGACCGTCGATGGTTTTCTGCTCAATGACCGGTTCTGTAAAGAAGGGAACATTGCCGTTGGCGAGGAAGCTGTCGAACGTTCCTCCCTGCTTCTGATAGGGGTAGAGCTCGGGATCGTTATACTCTTTGGAGGCGTCCCGCACCAGCGAGAGGCTCACGCCCTCAAGATTCACTTCTTTCTCAAGAGGAATGAGGGCTTGGAAATCCCGCGCCACACAGAGAGAAATCTGGTTTGCGCCGCCATCGTCTGAGACGTTGAGAAAGGCGGCTGCCGCCGCAGCTTTTGTCTCAGTGTCCTTCAGAGGCTCCGGCAGGCCGGCAGGAAGCTCTTCCGGATCTGCGTCCAGCGCTTCTTCTGTGGCGGCGGGCAGCGCTTCAGGCTCTGCATCTGGCAGAGGCTCCGCTGCGACAGACGGTTCGTCTTCCCCTTCGGCCGTAGGGAGGGCTTCCGCTGCGGTTGGCAATGCCTCTGCTTGAGCAGCCGGCAGATCTTCTGCGTCAGCCGCTGGCAGGAGTTCTGCAGCGGCAACCGGCAGGGCCGTCAGGTTCAGCAGGAGCGCCAAAACTAGGAATAGCGGGAATGCGCACTTGAAGGTAGACTTCATAAAAATACTCCTTTCGTGTCAATATCATGGTTGATACTTAATAAAAATTCTAAAACTATGAATAAATAATACTATCTCTCTTGACGCTTGTCAATCCAAAAAACGGATTTTGTAGCATTGCCTAAGGAATCAAACTTTTCGAAACGATTTTTTGTCATTCTAAATAAAAGCCTCGGGGTTTCCTGATGTTTTTCGGCCTGTATCGCCTTTTTCAGAGCAGCCGTTTGAAATCACAAGGGATGCCGCCGGGTCTTTTTGCATATATCTTTCCAGATCATGTGAAATTGGGGGGACAAAATTGCGAAAAGGACAACGGCTGGTTTTCGGTGCAATACCTGTATTTGCCATCCTTTTAATCTGTCAGCTTTGCCAACCTGTGGCGCTGGCATTCAGCGGGCAGGCGGGGGCTCTAATTGAAGGGGACGGAGAGATCCTATTGCATGGGATCAATGAAACGGCGCGGCTTCCCATGGCGTCCACCACGAAAATCATGACGGCGCTTATCGCTCTGGAGCATCAGGATCTCGGGACAATCTGCAAAATCTCCAAGCATGCGACGCAGGTTGAGGGATCTTCTGTCTATCTGAAGGAAGGGGAATGTTACACCCTGGAGCAGCTTCTTTATGGACTTCTCCTTCGTTCAGGAAACGACGCCGCAACGGCAATCGCCGAGAGCGTTGCCGGAAGCGAAGAGGCGTTTGTGGAACTCATGAATCGAAAAGCCAGAGAGCTCGGCCTCGAAAATACCCATTTTGACAATCCGACCGGGCTGGACGGCGAAACCCACTACACCACGGCTCTTGAACTTGCGTGCATCACGGCAGAAGCCATGAAAAACGAAGCGTTCAGAACCATATTTTCTGCAAAGAACTATTCCTTGGGGCGGGAATTGGGCCATGAAGCCGTCTTTTGGAGCAACAAGCACCGGCTGCTCTTTCTAAGAGACGACGTGATTGGCGGAAAAACAGGCTACACCAAAGCTTCTGGTCGTTCGCTGGTTACGGTCGCAAAAAGGGGAGAACTCACCCTAATTGCCGTAACCCTGAACGATCCCGACGATTGGAGAGATCATGAGGCGCTCTTGGATTACGGTTTTTCCGAATTTGAGAGGGTGAAACTGCGCTCCCTGATCGAACCGGTAAAAATCCCGATTGCAGGCGGAGGCGCGATCACGGCCCGTGTGCTTGAAGAGTCGTTTCTCACGCTTCGTCACGGTGAATCGGCACAGCTTTCTTTTCCTTATTACCTACCGCGATTTGTCTATAAGGAGGAAGCCGCCCTGCTGCGTCCGATCGGCACGGTTGTCGTGCGTTTAAAGGGTGTGGATATGATGTCTCTCCCTGTGATATGTTGGGAAAAAGAGGAGGTTGTACCGCGGGAAGGTGCACAAAATAGAAGATAACAATTGCGAAATAAGCTCAAATATACTATACTAAAAGCAAATGATCCGAAAGGAATCTCTGAAATTCACACGGCGGACAGCCGTGTTCATGTACAGGAAGGGGCAAAGCTTGGAACGTCGCTTGCAGAAGTTTTTGGCCGATTGCGGACTATGCTCCCGCCGCGCTGCCGAGCAGTTGATTGTGCAGGGCCGTGTCAGCATCAACGGAAAGGCCGCGGAGCTCGGCAGCAAGGTGCAGGACGGTGATCGGGTCACGGTGGACGGAAAACCGATCCGAGAAAAACGCACTCGCCATACCTATATCATCCTGAACAAGCCGCGTGGATATATCACAACCATGAAAGATGAGCGGGATCGCGCATGTGTGGCCGATCTGCTTGCAAAGCTTTCGGCGCGCGTGGTCCCTGTCGGAAGGTTGGATCGCAATTCCGAGGGGCTTTTACTCCTCACCGACGATGGGGAGATGCTCTATCGGCTCACGCATCCGAATCACGAGATTGAAAAACGCTATCTCGTTACCATCAGAGGGGAGGTCTCCGATGAGAAGCTCGACGCGCTCACGGGTGAATCCGCTTTGGATGGGATACCCCTCAAGCCTGTCAAGGTTGAGCTTCTGAAGAGGGATGCCGAGAAGTCTGTTTTGCGCTTCACCCTCACCCAAGGGATCAACCGCCAGATCCGGCGTATGTGTGAACTCGCTGATCTCGAGGTTCTCCGTTTGAAGAGGATTTCCGAGGCGGGCCTCACTCTCAGCGGTGTGAAAAGCGGAAGGTGGCGGCATTTGACCGAAGATGAGATAGCTTTGCTGCGCAAGGTCTCAGGCCTGGAGAAAGGTCGCATCCGGGGTTGAGAAGGCCGGGCAGATATTCGCCAAAGGGCCGCACAGAGGCCTTGTGGATTTCTCCCATAATCAGCCCGATCCCTGAACAAATGAACAACCGAGCGGGACTTCGCTCTTAACATCGTAAAAGGAGAATCCATTATGATCACCATGAAATTGTCCTCTCCTTCTTCCTACGGAATGTGGGAGGGAGAGAAGTTGCTGGCAGACTGCGTCTTTTCCAAGGACGGGGATGCCCTGATCATCGAGTCCATCAAGGTGTTTGAGGAGGTCGAGGGACTCAACGCCTACGACGCCCTGCTCCGTGCAACGGTTTCTTTCATGGAGCCCTTCTCTCCCAAGAGCGTGGTGTGCCGCGACAAAGCGCTGTTTACGCCACTGAAGCAGCTTCGATTTGAAGATCGTGGAGATTATGTAGAAAGCACGCCCGAAGAGGTGCTGCGCCATTTCTGCTGAACCTGTCTATATGGAACAGACAAGGAAAAGACGGCGTGTGATCGTTGTCGGAGGCGGGCCCGCCGGAATGATGGCCGCTTTGACCGCCGCTGAAATGGGACATGCCGTTACGCTGCTTGAAAAGAACGAAGTGGCGGGGAAAAAACTGCTGATCACAGGAAAAGGTCGATGCAACGTGACCACCGCCTGTGAAAAAGAACGGTTTTTTGAGCAGATCCCCCGCAATGCCAAGTTTCTCTATACCGCCTTTTCCGGGTTCGACAACCGCGATACAATGGATTTTTTTGAAACGCTCGGCGTACCGCTCAAAATCGAGCGGGGAGAGCGGGTTTTCCCTGAGTCGGATCGCGCAGTCGATATCCGGGATGCGCTGGTAGGCCGGTGCAGGGCGCTCGGCGTTCGCTTTATGAGAAATAGAGCTGTCCGCATTCTCACGGAGGGTGGGGCTGTTTCGGCGCTTGAAACTGAGAGGGGACGGCTGCACTGCGACGTCATCCTGCTTTCAACAGGGGGACTCTCCTATCCTGCGACCGGTTCAACGGGGGACGGATACCGCATGGCGAGCGAAGTGGGGCATACCATCGTGGAGCCACGTCCCTCCCTGGTTCCGGTTGTGACCAAAGAAATCTGGCCGAGCCGCGTCATGGGGCTGACCCTAAAAAACGTTGGGCTGGCGCTTACGGAGCAAAACAAACAGCGTCCGGTCTGGAAAGGGCAGGGAGAACTGCTGTTCACCCATTTTGGCCTTTCGGGACCTCTGGTGCTCTCTGCCTCTGCGCACATCCGTGAGGGCGGGGCTTATCGCTTCGACATAGACTGCAAGCCGGCGCTAGATTTTCAGCAGCTCGATGCACGAATCCTGCGTGATTTTTCCGTACAGCCCAATAAGACCTTTGCCCATGCATTGGATAAGCTGCTCCCTAAGGCTTTGATTCCTATTGTGATCGAACTTTCGGAGATTTCTCCTGCTCTTCGGATCCATTCCGTCACGAAGGAGCAGCGCCGCGCGTTGGCGGAGACCATCAAGGGAATTCCGCTCACGGTGGAAGGGCTTCGACCGATCGAAGAGGCGATCGTAACGGCAGGAGGCGTATCTGTCAAGGAAGTAGATCCCCGCACCATGGAGTCTAAAATTGTGAAGGGATTATACTTTGCAGGAGAAATCCTCGATCTTGATGCCCTTACAGGGGGATATAATCTTCAGATCGCCTTTTCAACCGGACACCAGGCAGGGACCTCGTTTTAAAACCCGTTTTGCTCCAAGCACTCACGCGCTGATGTATCATTGTAAGAAGTTAGGACGGAGAAGGATGAACTATATCAACATTGCAATCGACGGCCCAAGCGCGGCAGGCAAGAGCTCCCTCTCACGGATTCTTGCAAAACGCTTCGGCATGACCTATGTGGATACCGGTGCGATCTACCGCGCCATTGGCCTTTATATGTTTCGCCGCGGCGTCGATTGCGGCGACGCAGCCGCCGTGGTGCCGCTGCTGGACGCTGTAGAGGTTTCGATTCAGTATAGCGGGGATGTGCAGCATATCCTGCTCTGTGGGGAGGATGTGTCGGAAGAGATTCGCCGCCATGAGATTTCTGACTGCGCCTCCAAAGTCTCTGCCATTCCCGAGGTGCGGGAGAAACTGATCGGACTGCAGCGTTCCATTGCAAAAGGCTGCGACTGCATTATGGATGGACGTGATATCGGCACCGTGGTTTTGCCGAATGCAACACTGAAAGTCTTTCTCACAGCCTCCGCCGAAGATCGGGCGCTTCGCAGAAAAAAAGAGCTCGATGAGAAAGGAGAGAGCATTCCCTATGAGAAGCTTTTGGAGGATATTCGGGAGCGCGACAGACGCGACAGCATGCGGTCTGTTGCTCCGCTGAAGCCTGCTCCCGACAGCATCCAAGTGGATACCTCAGGAAATTCTCTTTCGGATTCTGTGGAACTTTTGTCCTCCTTGTTCGTCAAAACTCTGAGCAGGTTTCATCTGCAAGCGGCAGGCCCGGAGTTGAACCCCACTGCCGCCAAGTAATCACATAACGGAAGAGAGGATGCCGAACATGAAAATCACCGTCGCCGAAACAGCCGGTTTTTGCTTCGGCGTTCAGCGTGCAGTCGATCAACTCTTTTCGCTGCTCGAGACTGAAACCCGTCCCGTAGTCACCCTCGGCCCCGTGATTCACAATCCGCAGATCACAAAACGGCTTGAGGATCGCGGCGTGCGTGTGGTAGACGAAGTGCCCCAGCTTCCCTTCGACGGGGTGGTTGCGCTGCGCAGTCACGGTGTCCCCAAACAGTGCTATGCCCAGCTTGCCGAAAGGGGAATCGATTTTCTCGACCTGACCTGTCCTTTTGTGGAGCGGATTCACAAATTGGTGCAGGAAGGGGCCGGCGAAGGCAGAAGGGTCATCATTCTGGGACATGCCGACCATCCGGAAGTGATCGGCATCCGCTCATTTGCCAAGGACAATCGCGTTTTTTCTACGCTTGAAGAATTGATTGCCTATACGGAAGAGGACCCCGACTTCCGTCATCTTCCGACTCTTCTGGTTGTGCAGACCACATTTGATGTGTCGACTTGGGAAAAATGTCGGAACTTTGTTGAAAGAGTCTATACAAATGTGCAAATATCTGATACAATATGCAATACGACTGAAAACAGGCAGAAGGAAGCAGCGGCCCTTGCAGCGTGCAGCGACGTGATGCTTGTGATCGGCGGGAAAAACAGTTCAAATACCACAAGACTTTATGAGCTGTGCCAGCGCAATTGCCCAAAGGCGTTGCTGTTGGAATCTGCCGAAGAGATCCCCCGCGAGATTTTTTCGCAGGGGATGAAGGTCGGTATAACGGCGGGCGCTTCGACCCCCGCTGATGTAATAAAGGAGGCTGCAAGTAAAATGACTGACATCAACGAGACCTTGAACAACCCCGCGGTGGAGGCCGCAGATGAAAACGCAGAGTTGTCGTTCGAGCAAATGCTGGAGGATTCGCTGCTCACTTTAAATACAGGAGATCGGGTTAAGGTTACCATCGTGTCGATCGGCGCGACCGAAGTACAGGTCGACCTCGGCACCAAGCACACAGCCTATATTCCCATCAGTGAGCTCAGCGACGATCCCACTGCGAAGCCCGAGGACATCATTCAGCCCGGCGACGAGGTGGAGGCGTTTGTGGTTCGCGTCAACGACGTTGAGGGAACCATCATGCTTTCGAAGAAGCGCGTCGATGCGATCAAGGGCTGGGATGAAATTGAAGCTGCCGTCGATTCCGGAGCGATCATGGAAGGGCAGATTGTCGAGGTCGTCAAGGGCGGTATTATCGCTCTGTGCAATGGCACTCGAGTCTTTATCCCCGGTTCCCAGGCTCCCGGCGGCCGTGACGCCGATCACACCAATCTGGTCGGAACGACCCAGCAATTCAAAATCCTCGAGGTCAACAGAAAGCGTCGCCGCGTAATCGGTTCGATCCGCGCCATCGCCAGAGAAGCGCGTCGTGCCGCGGAAGAGAAGTTCTGGTCGGAAGCCGAGATCGGAAAGCACTACAACGGCGTGGTGAAGTCTTTGACCTCCTATGGCGCATTCGTCGATATCGGCGGGGTCGATGGTATGATCCATCTCTCTGAGCTCTCCTGGAGCAAGATTCGTCATCCCTCTGAAGTGGTCAATGTCGGCGATGAGATCGAGGTCTATATCAAGGATCTCGATCCCGAGAGAAAGAGAATTTCCCTTGGCTATAAGAATCTGTTACCCAATCCTTGGGATCAGCTTAAGGAGACTTATAAGGAAGGCGACGTTGCACACGTCAAGATTGTCAAGCTCATGCCCTTCGGTGCCTTTGCTGAACTGATTCCCGGCATCGACGGTCTGATTTACATCTCCCAGATCTCCACCCGCCGTATCGACAAGCCCTCCTCTGTGCTCACGGTCGGCGATGAAGTCGATGTCAAGATCGTCTCGATCGACTACGAGGCCATGCGCGTGAATCTCTCGATCCGTGCGCTGCTCGAGGAGAGGGGAATTGCAGCTGAGGTTGCGTCCGATTCTCCGGCAGATGAGGCTGCTCCCGCTGAAGTGCCTTCCGTTGACGAGGGCGAAGCTGCCGCGGCAGAAGCTCCTGCGGAGGAAGCCGCTCCCGAGACCGAAGCCCCTGTGGAAGTGGAAGCTGACAAGTAGGTCTCCCCACAAATCCGTATCCAAAAAGGAAGGACAGTTTTTCAACTGTCCTTCCTTTTTTCTTTGTCAGTCTGATTCCTGAGTTCCGCACGATTTTCGCTTTGGTTCATAGGATAAAGTGGGGGTGAGTATGATGCAGGTGAGATTCAGACGACAAGCAGAAGCTTGCCGTTCGGGGAAAAAGGGATTCTTGCTGACATTGATATTGTTTACAGCAGTGCTTTCTCTTTTTCTTGGTCTTGTCAATGCACGAATCAAGCCAGTGGTGGAAACAGTGGGAACGGCCAGGGCAAAGGCGGTTGCAAACGCCTCTATCATGCGAGCGGTAGAGGAAGAACTCAAGGATCATGCGGAGGAATACCGCGACCTCACAATGCTGCGAATGGGCCAAAACGGAGAAATCTCCGCCGTGCAGAGCAATATCGTGAAGATCAATCAGCTCAAAACCAGAATCAGCGAGAGAGTTCAGGAAAACCTGACGCTCGATCTGATTTCAATTTCCATACCGCTTGGAAACCTCATCGGAGGAGAGCTTTTTTCCGGACGCGGCCCCTCTGTCCGTTTTAAACTGCTTCCCTTTGGAACGGTTTCTGTTGATGTAGACAATGAATTTACAACGGCAGGAATCAATCAAACGCTGCACCGCATTGTCCTAGATGTCATGGCAGGGATCAGCATCATTCTCCCGGTCTCATCGGTTACGGCCACCGCTCACTCGCGCGTGATTGTGGCGGAAACCATCATCGTCGGCAGCGTTCCGGAGCGCTTTGCCAGCTATGGAGCAGAAACCTCTCACCCTGCAACAGAAACCGAATGGATGATGGAAGAAAACTGAAAAAAGAAATCCCTCTTGCGGAGCCCTGCTTGCAGCGGCTCCGCTTTTTAATAAAAACTTGTCCTCTGCCATATGGTCTGATTGTTCTATAACGGGACAAACAGGCATAAGAATGAGTAGAACCTGAAAAAGGAGTGAGAAAGCGTGCACAGGCAGCTGAATACCGTGCTGGAACTCATGCCGGCAAGTATTTGCAGGGCGCTGGATCTGCTGCCGGAAGCAGAACGCCTCGCCGTTACGGAGTTGCGCCTGCGGGCTGGGAATCCCTCCACTCTGACCCTGCATGGGGAAACCTTCTTTCTCTCTTCAAGAGGGGGAGCCGCCAGGATCTGCGATCGCCCGATTCTTCTGACAAGCGAGGAGCTGCAGACGGTTTATTTGAAATTTTGCAGAAACTCCGTCTATGCCAGAAGTGAAGAACTCCGGCAAGGTTTTGTCACATACGCTGGGTGCAGAGCGGGACTCTGCGGAGAAGCGATCGTGGAAAAGGGAGAGGTGATCGGATTCCGCAATCTGAGCGCGATGAATATTCGAATTGCGCAAGAGCACCGCGGATGTGCATCAGAGCTTTTGAAGGTTGTTTTAGACGGCGGAGAGCTCCGCTCAACGCTGGTTGCCTCTCCGCCGGGATGCGGCAAAACCACGCTGCTTCGCGACCTGTGTAGACTTTTAGCTTTACGGAAATTTCGTGTTGCAATTATCGATGAACGCTGTGAATTGGCTGGAGATCACGGTAGCTTCTTTGATCTTGGAGGGGTCTGCGAGGTGCTGAAGGGAATTCCAAAGGCGTACGGTATGGAGCTTGCACTGCGCACACTGTCCCCCCAGGTCATGGTGCTCGACGAACTGGGCGGAGAGGATGAAGTACGTGGAATGCTGAGTCTCCTCAACGCGGGAGTTCCGGTCGTGGCGAGCTGTCATGCAGTTTCATTCGCCCAGCTTGAGAAACGGCCGCAATTTCAGTCTCTGTGCAGAGCCCATGCCGTCAGTCGTGTGGTGATCCTGGAGGCCCATTCCAAAGGACAGATCAACGATGTGGTGGATTTGGAGGAATATCGCTGTGAAACTTCTGTGCGCGATCGGAATCATCTGCTCCTTCAGCGGGCTTGGACTCATGAAAGTGCGAAGGGATGCTATCGAGCTTCAGGGGATCGAGCAGCTTTGCCGCTATATGACGGAGTTCTTCCAACTTCTTAAGGAAACGCGGGAAGACCTTCCGGATTTGACGGCGAAAGCGTCCGTCCGTATTGGTCTTCAATCAGAAGCCGGTGTCCGTAACGATATTCTCTTTGTGACAGAACAGCAGCTTTGTGAATCCCTTTCGGGTGAAGCGCTTACACTGGCCCACCGCTTCTTCCATGCACTTGGCGTCAGTTCCATGTCGCGGCAAGAAGAGCATTGTCTCTCCTGCATCCGTGAAGGAGAACGTCTACTTCATCAGCGACGATCCGGGTTTTTGGAGCGCAGGCGGATGACGTTGAGCCTCTCTGTGCTCGGCGGGCTGTTTTTCGCGATTTTACTTCAATAGGGGAGGAATGTCCCGATGAGCGTGGATATGGTATTTAAAATCGCTGCGATTGGGATTATCGTTGCTGTGCTCAATCAGCTGCTGATTCGAGCGGGTCGTGAAGATCAGGCCATGATGACCGCGCTTGCAGGACTGGTCGTGGTGCTTCTGATGATGATTCAGGAAATCAGGATCCTCTTCGATACCGTAAAGAGCACCTTCGGGATATGAGTATGCAGATCACGCAGATCGTCGGCGTCGTTTTAACGGCGACCTCTCTGGCGCTGCTGCTGCGCCAGTACCGAGCGGAATATGCGCTTTTCCTTTCAATTACCATAACGGTCGGGGTTTTCGCCGTGCTCTCTCCCATAATCAAAGAGATCCTCGGATCGGTCGAAAGGATCGGCGCTGCAACCGACACGGCGCAATCCGCAGTTTTGATTATGAAGGCCCTGGGCATTTCCTTTTTGGCCGCATCCGCCGCCGACATCTGCCGTGATGCAGGCGAGAGCGCTATGGCGGCGAGGGTCGAGTTGGCAGGGAAGGTCACGGTGCTCTCCCTTGCGATGCCGATGGCCTTTCAGCTGATCGAGCTCCTGGGACGGATCTTGGAGAGGTAACGCGCCGACTGCACTTGGAGGATTCAAAGTGAAAAATAACTGGATTTTGATATGCACGGCACTTTTTCTGCTTGTCGGGCTTAGCTCATGGGCAAAGGCCCTGGAAGAGGAAGAAAACCTCGATCTGCTCTATGAAGGACTCTATCAAAGCATTGGCGGCGAGGACTTTGACAAAGCCATTCCCGACGATATTTCTGAGAACCTGCCCCGCGGTGCCGCTGCGGCGCCCGAGCTGGTCGCGCGGCTGTTTTCGCTCAGGGGTTTTGTGAACCTCGCTTCCGGAGGACTCTATCGGATCTTGCGCTCCTGCCTGTCAGATTTTTCCAATGTGTTTTTGCTCGTTCTCTTAGCAGTTCTCGGAAACGCGCTGATCGACGCCCTTCAGGCGGATTTCGCGGCGCCTGCCGTGCGGTTTTGTATGGTGCTTTCGCTCGCCGGAGCCTCGTTTGAGGTCTTATCTGAGAACTATTTGTATTGTGAAACGGTGATTCAAAAGGCGGCCTCTTTGCTGGAGGTCATGATTCCGATTCTTGCAGCGGCGGGGTTGGCCGCCGGACGAAGCCTGAGCGCCACCCTGCTGCCTGCCTCTGTTTCAACGGGGATTGCGCTCTTCGCAAACTTCAATCGCTCGGTGTTTCTTCCCATGCTGCAGCTTTACTTTGCCTTGGCGGTGGCTTCGGCGGCAAGCGGGGTTTCTTCACTCTCCTCGATCTGCAAATTCTTTCACAAGATCCTGCTTTTTTCTCTTGGATTTTCCGCCACCCTCATGTCAGGACTGCTCACGCTGCAAAAAACAGTTGCGGCTGCGGCAGACAATGTTGCCACGGATGCGGCAAAGTTTGCCCTAGACAGCGTGATTCCGGTTGTTGGCTCCATCCTCACAGACGCTCTCGGTACCGTGCTCGGATGCATCAGAGCGCTGAGGACCTCCATTGGAGCAGTCGGGATTTTCGTTATCCTGATGCTGATGCTGCCTGTGGCTATCCGCGTATTATTGCAGTCGCAGCTTTTCCAATTGGCGGCCACGTTTGGAGGCCTCTTCGGAGAAAACAGGAACCTGGAGTTTTTTCACACGATCGCCTCGGTCTGGAGCATGTTGGCAGCCGTCACGATCTGTCAGGGAGTATATCTGATCACGGCTACGGCGCTCTTAGCCGCTTGATGACCTTTCGGAAGGGAGGAATCCGATATGACGGGGATTAACGCATGGGTCTTTACGCTGGGAGGCGCTGGCTTGCTCTGCGGGATCGCCAAGGCGCTCATTCCATCAAAAACAGCGGAGAGGCAAATGGAGCTCTTGCTTTCTCTTGTGCTGCTCAGCCTTGTGCTCCGCTGCTTCGGGTCCGTCTCTTTTGAAGAGTCCGCGGCTTTTTCCCGAATCGCTCCTGAAGACCTGGCAGAATCGGAAAATAGTGTTGCAGAAAAGGGTGTCCTTTTCCTGACCCGTTTGGAACTGGCCGCTCTTGTGGAGCAGACACTGAAAGAGGAGACGGGGGTCGGATTCCGCGTGGTTTCCGTGGGATTGTCCGGCAGTCGTGATAACGTAACGGTATCCAAACTGTCTTTTTCCAGCCTCAACGGCAAGTCTCCGGATGAGATCGCGGATATCCTGCACCGCAGGCTGGGGTTGAATTCTGCAGTTCAGGAGGTGAGAGAACCTTGAAACAGCAACAGGATTCCACGCTTTTTGGCACGCCTTTTGGTTCGCGCTGGCGAGAATTTCGCCTGCCGGCTACGCTGCTTATCGCAATCATCGTCCTGATTCTTTTGCTCTGCTCCTTTCCCTCCGGCATTTCCGTAGCACGGACCAAGCCGCATGCAGATACAGAATGGGAAGACACTGGGGATTACGTCCATCATCTGGAAGAACGACTTGGCGCGCTGCTGAGCTCCATCAACGGGGTGAGGGAGCTGTCGGTCATGATTACTTTGGAATCCGGAGCAGAATCGGTCTACGCAACCGAAAACCGCAGCAACGTCAACCTGCTCAGCGACACCTTGACCGACTCACAGAAACGGGTCGAAAATAAAAACGACAGAGAGGACGCCTACATCATCTTAAAAGACGCTTCCGGAGGCGAGTCGCCGGTTCTACTGAAACGGTTGGAACCGATCGTGCAGGGGGTCGCGATTGTCTGTGTGGGAGCGGAAGATCCGCAGATCAGGCAAAAATTGGTTGAAACAACTGCGGTTGTGCTGGGAATTCCCACTTCGCACGTCAGCGTTGTTGCAAAATAACAAACTGAATTCATCTGTGCATCTAGGACTGAAAGGGGAGAACGATCATGCATCAAAGAAGGAAAGTCATTTTTTTATCGCTTGCCGTGATTTTAGTACTGGCTTTTTTTATCAACGGACTCATGGAGCGTCAGAGAATGGAGCTCATTGAACGGGTTTCGAGTGAGACCGTTTTGGAACCCAAGATCCTCGGAGAGGCGACGCTGGTAAGCGCGCCGGGGGAGGAGGAAGAAGTCTCGGTCGCCGTTGGTGCCGTTTCAAACGGATACTTTGCAGACGCCCGCATCAACCGTCAAAAGGCGCGAGACGCGGCTGTAGAGTTGCTTCAGGGCATTGTGAAAGACAGCGATGCCGATGAAGAGAGCAAAAGGGACGCAGCGTCGGAACTCGGCTTGATCGCCTCAATTCTCGCCAAGGAGAGCAATATGGAAAGCCTGATCAAAGCAAAGGGATTTCACGATGCGGTGGCCGTCATCGGAGAGAGCGACGTCACGGTCGTGGTGCAGAGCGACGGACTGAGCAGCGCTCAGGTCAGCCAGATCAAGGAGATTGTCCTAAGCGAATGTGAGATCGGTGCGGAAGCCATCAAGATCATTGAAGTAAAATAAAGAAGCATGGGTAAACACAGCCGTCAGAAGAAAAAGTGGCAAACGCCTTGCCGATCAGGGTTTTGCGTGGTATACTAAAAATCAAATGACAGGGGGTCCTGTCTGTCGAATGCGGCACAGCAAAATGCTCCGCAGCGAATTGCGATATCGCAGGTTTGCCTGCTTTTTCGGAGGAATGGTTTTATGGAAGGAAAGTATGTGGAAGGACTGGGAAATGTGCGGATCTCGGAAGAGGTCATCAGCACGATCGTAGCTGTCGCCGCACTCGAAGTTCCCGGCGTCAGCGCACTGACGCCCCGCCCGTCTGATATCAAAGGAATTCTGCCCGGGAAAAAAGCTCCAGCCAAGAATGTTCGGGTGGAAGAGCAAAATGGTCAGGTGGTCATTGAAGTCGGCGTCACCATCGAATTCGGCTGCAAGCTGCAGGAGGTCTCTCTTCAGCTGCAAACCGAAGTGAAAAAGGCCGTGGAATCCATGACCGGACTGACGGTCTCGGCCGTCAACGTCTTTGTGCAGGGCGTTAAGCTTCCAGAGACACGGACGGAAGAAGCTCCTGCGCTGGAGTCGATCGATCCTGCTTCGGAGGAAGAACTCCCGACTCCCACGGAAGACGAGCTTTCGGTGGAAGACCCAAGCTGAAACAACCGCAGGGCAGATGGGGCGCTTCCCATCTGCCCTTTGCGTGCCTTTGCTTTCGCGCCTTGCCGAAACAATCGCCGAATGAACCTTGAACTGAAAAATACATGAGGGGGAACACCATGACAAGAAAGGATGCCAGAGCGGCTGCCGTGCAGCTGCTCTATGAATACGAGTTCCACACCGAGCTTGAGCCCTCCGTTTTTCTCAGGCAGGCGGAACTTGCCTTTGCAGAGACCTTCGACGGCTACACGCTGCGTCTCTTTTCCGGAGTCTTGGAGCACAAAGAGGAGCTCGACGCCCTGATCGTTGCGCACAGCCAAAACTGGCGTTTGGAACGGATTCATCGCATCAGCAAAACCATTCTGCGTCTTGCAATCTTTGAAATGCTGTTTGACAGCGAGGTTGAGACCCCAATTGCCATCAACGAGGCGGTGGAGCTCTCCAAACAGTTCGAACTTGGCGAGTCTGCCGCCTTTATCAATGGCGTTCTGGGCGGCATCGCACGGGGGAATGAGCAGCATGCTTAAGTGGTGCCTCGGCGTGGACTCCAGCAACTATACGACCTCGGTTGCAGGGTGCAGCGAAGCGCTTGTTCCCATCTCGATCCGCACCCCCTTCGACGTGCGGCCGGGAGAGCGCGGAGTGCGGCAAAACGACGCAGTCTTTCTCCACACAAAAGAGCTGCCCTCTCTGGTCGAGCGGCTCATGGAGCAATATGATTGTCCTCCCTCCGCTGTTGCGGTATCGACCGCTCCGCGGGACGTTCCGGGATCCTATATGCCCTGCTTTTTGGCCGGCGTTTCGGTTGCACGAAGCACGGCAGCGCTGCTGCAGGTTCCGCTCTATTCTCTTTCGCATCAAAAGGGGCATGTGCTGGCCGCACTTCTCGGCTGTTCGCGGCTCGATCTTCTGGAGCGGGCACATTTTGCCTACCATGTTTCGGGCGGCACGACGGAACTTCTGCGGGTCGTGCCTTCTGCAGACGGAGATCTTACCATTCACTGCGTTGGCGAGGGCGCCGATCTGCACGCCGGTCAGCTCATCGATCGCTGCGGCGTTCGCATGGGGCTGAAATTCCCCTGCGGACAGGCCCTCGAGCAACTCTCTAAGGAGGGCGCTCTTCCCGCGCCGTCCATGCGATTTCCGGAAACAACGTCCCTCAATCTCTCGGGGGTGGAAAACAAATTCGAGTCTCTCTTGAAGAACCATCGCAGAGAGGATATGGCGCTCTGGTTGCTTGAAACCCTGGCGAATGCGCTGCTGGCGCTGGCGAAGGCGGGGATGAGAGGGCACGAAGAACTGCCGCTCGTTCTTGCCGGTGGCGTTTCCTCCAATCGCCTGATCTGTGACAGACTTGCACGGCACTTCACCGTCTGCACAACCGACCATGCGTTTGCCGCAGACAATGCCTGCGGCGTTGCGCTCTACGGCGCTTTGAAAATGAAGGAGAGACTATGAACCAAACAGTCGCCCCCGAAACGCTCAGCGTTTCTCAGCTCAATGCCGTCATCAAAGCGGTTCTCGATACAGAACCGCTGCTTTCTCATGTGATGGTGCGCGGGGAGCTTTCCAATTTCAAGCATCACATCCAAAGCGGGCATCTCTACATGACGCTCAAGGACGAAAAGTCCTCGATCCGTGCCGTGATGTTTGCCTCCAGCGCAAAAAAGCTGACCTTTCGTCCTGAAAACGGGATGAAGGTGATCGTGGAAGGCAGGGTCGCCGTCTTTGAACGCGACGGGCAGTATCAGCTCTATCTGACCGGGATGCAGCCGGATGGGCTGGGCGCACTGCATCTGGCCTTTGAGCAACTCAAAAAAAAGCTGGAGGAAGAGGGGCTCTTCGATCCTGCGCGAAAGAAACCAATCCCCAAAACGCCGTTAAAAATCGGCGTTGTTACGGCCTCGACCGGGGCTGCGGTTCGGGATATCATCCATGTTCTCAACCGACGTTTTCCTGCAGCCAAAGTACTGCTCTATCCCGTTCTCGTACAGGGACCGGAAGCCGCTCCGATGATCGTGGAGGCGCTCGCCTGGTTCAACAGGGAACACGCCGCAGACCTGCTCATTGTGGGAAGAGGAGGCGGTTCCCTTGAAGATCTGTGGGCCTTCAATGAAGAAATCGTTGCGCGTGCGATCGCGGGAAGTAATATCCCCGTGATCTCTGCCGTGGGACATGAAACCGATTTTACCATTGCGGATTTTGTGGCGGACCTGCGGGCGCCCACCCCATCTGCGGCAGCCGAGCTTGCGGTGCCCGACAGCGCCGCCCTCAGACAGCGGCTGGAAAATGTCAACCGCCTTATGGCCGACCTTCTCCTCAGGCAAACGTCAGCCGGCCGCATCCAGGTGCAGACATTGGCCGGCCACCGAAACATGCAGACCCCCCTGCGCTACATTGATGATTGCCGCTTGACGATCGATTCCCTCATTCAGCGGGTCTATTTTTCCCAACGACAAAAACTCGATGCAGCACACCGTATGCTGGGCCTTTCCGCAGGAAAACTGGAAGCTTTAAGCCCGCTCTCGGTGCTGGAACGTGGGTTTTCGATCGCCTTTAAAGAAAACAAACCGGTTCGATCGGCCGAGCTTCTTTCCCCTGGAGACCCCCTCTCTCTTCGTTTTGCAAAGGGAGGAGCCGAAGTGCTGGTGACAAAAACATATGTGCAGTCGGAATCTGCCGAGAAAGGAGCAAAAAATGACGCAGACGAAAAAAAAGCCTGATCTGAGTGATTTGGAATTTGAAAAGGCGCTCCAGCGGTTGGAGGAGATCGTTCGCACCCTGGAAGCCAATAAGACCACGCTGTCCGAATCCCTGCAGCTTTTTGAGGAGGGGGTCAAACTCACCGCGCACTGCAATGCGCTGCTCGACAAAGCGGAACAGCAGGTCAGCATGCTGGTGAAGGGGGAAGACGGGACCATGAAGCCTGCTCCCATGCCGCCCCTTTGACAGACGCGATGGAAAGGACGATTGCAATGGAAAATGCTGCGCTTCTTCAAAGTGAGTTCTCCCGCATCGGAGAGTTCTTTGAACCGTATTTGGAAAGCGTTATCCCCGGAGAGGGCCTGGAACAGCAGGTTGTTGCAGATGCCATGCGCTACAGTCTCCTGTCAGGCGGAAAACGCATCCGTCCCTTTTTGCTGCTGACCTGTTACCGTCTTGCAGGCGGGGAAGAGCACGAGGCCCTGCCGCTTGCTGCGGCGCTTGAGATGATTCATGCCTATTCGCTGATTCACGACGATCTTCCCTGTATGGACAACGACGATTTCCGGCGCGGTCGTCCGACCAACCACAAGGTATATGGGGAGGCCATGGCGGTGCTGGCAGGGGACGGACTTCTTACCCACGCATTTGAGACGGCCGTAAAGGCGTCGATCCAACCTGAGCGGCTGCTCTCCGCAATCAGAGAGTTGGCACAGGCCGCCGGACTGCATGGGATGCTCGGAGGCCAGGCGATTGATGTGGAGAGCGAAAAGAAACAGCTCCTCCTCACCGAAGCGCAGATGCGGCAGATGTATGCGATGAAAACAGGCGCGCTGCTGAAAGGTGCCTGCAGGATCGCCTTTGCGGCGGCGGGGGTCTCCGGAGAGCCGCTCGAAGCAGTGACAATTTATGCGCAGGAGCTCGGCCTCACCTTTCAGATTGTCGACGATCTGCTCGACCGTATCGGCAGCTTCGAAGAGCTTGGAAAACCCATCGGAAGCGATGCAAAAAACGAAAAAACCACATTTGCCACCCTCCATTCGATCGAAGAATGCAGAGAACTTGCCCGTCGTCACACCGAGAATGCCGTTGCGGCCTGCTCCGCCCTTCCGGACTCAAAGGTGCTCAAAGCTCTGGCCTGGTATCTGCTTGAACGGAGAAAATGACCCTGCAGACACTTTCATTTTGTGTGCGGTTTGATACGAAAATTTATACAAAAAACATTGCATAATGGTGAGAATTCTGCTATAATTACAGAAATCGAATCAAAAGGGTGGCCTGTGGCTGCCTTTTTGTCGTTTTCATCCATCCTTTTGGGGATCTTTTCCACAAAACCGCGCCCTTTTCGCGTCGGTTTATTCTGGAAATGAAGAGAAGAAAGGGCCTTCATGAATCATCCCATTTTAGATACGATTTCCAGCTCGCTCGATGTCAAACGCCTGACAGGCGAGCAGCAAGAGCAGCTCTGCAGAGAGCTGCGCGACGTCATTTTGCAGACGGTATCGCAGACTGGAGGACACCTCGCCTCGAATTTGGGCGCGGTGGAATTGACCGTTGCGCTCCATGTCTGTTTTGAACCCCCTGTGGATAAACTGGTTTTTGATGTGGGTCATCAAAGCTATTCCCATAAGCTGCTGACAGGGCGTAGGGAGCGCTTTTCCACCCTCCGGCAGTTCGGGGGACTCTCTGGTTTTCCCAAGCCCTCTGAGAGCGATTGCGATGCATTTCATACCGGGCACAGCAGTACGGCGATTTCTGCAGCCGCCGGTATAGCGGCAGGTCTTCGGCTCAAAAACCTGCAAGGATATACGGTCGCCGTGGTCGGCGACGGCGCCATGACCGGCGGCCTCTCCTTTGAAGGGCTCAACAACGCCGCCGAATCCGGACGCCTGATGATCGTGCTCAATGACAACGACATTTCGATCTCCCGAAATGTCGGATCGCTTGCCCATTATCTTTCTGCCATGACTTCCAATCCGTTCTACTTTAAACTGAAGGACGAGATCCGTCAAGCAGTGCAGAATACGCCGCTTGTGGGGCAACCGCTCTATCAGGTCGTCAGCACCGGCAAGCGTATGGTCAAGGATGCGCTTACGGTGAGCAATCTCTTTGAGAACTTTGGTTTCGAC
>JAEEGL010766680.1_pt1 | contig 29659 bp, 26 predicted proteins | sample 9134231 | NCBI WGS metagenome assembly JAEEGL01 (sample SAMN16246548, study PRJNA631951) | gut metagenome | biome: gut microbiome; feature: rumen; material: fiber-attached | host: Bos | place: Iran: Karaj | collected 2018-10
CAAGATGAACGATGCCGAAGTCCTCGACTGCATCCGTGAGAACAAAGCCCAGTATGCAGCCACTGAAGCCGACCGCCTCGACCTCATCCACGACCTCTGCGCCATCATCGAAGCCGACGAGAAAACCACGGTGATGGAGGAGCAGATGGTCAGGGAGATGAGGAGGGTGTTGGAGTAATTTTACAGACAGGGTACCTTTTTTTTCCAGGAGACCCATATCTCAGTGACGTGAGACCCATATCTGCCGCATGGCAGATTAGGGTGTTGTGGAGGTGAAGGGTGGGGCTTGCTGAGAATACTTTTTTGGATACCGATAATCCTTTAAATTAGATACTTGCCTTCCGTTTTTATCAAAAAATCAAAATGTTTATATTTTTCTATTATTCAATAAGTTTAAAATTATAAACAGAATAATACACATTACTAACCATCTCGAAATATATAAATATTACAATTTTATTACCCCAAAGCATTTGTTCCGTCATTTTTTTCCATATATTTGCGCCGAATTCCACTTTCTTATAGCGGAGTTTAGAATTCGTTCATCAATGTAGCTGGATATCAGCACAATATGGATAGATTTTATACTAATGAGATTGCAAATGAAACCACGCCAAACCGAATGGTGTCCCTCCGTTTTATCCCTCCCAATTCTTATCAATACACTGTAAATCAATCAGTTAGCAATACATCCCCGATGTATTGGTTCCCAATGCGTATCACATACCATCGGGAAATGAAAATCAAAGCTTTACTTGATGAAATGGGTGTTGAAAATTTCTTGCCCATGCATTGGGAAATGGTAGAGACGAAAAACGGAGGAAAGAAGCGTACGTTGTTGCCAGCCATACATAATTTGATTTTCGTCAGATCCACACAAGAGTTTTTGACCGAATTGAAAATGACCCGTGAGGAGTTTGCTCCGATGCGCTACATGATGAAAAGGTCTTTGTCGAGCGGAGAGAAAAGCGAGATAATGCTCGTGCCCGACCAACAAATGGAAAACTTCATGCGCGTAGCTTCTGTTCAAGACGATCGTGTAATGTTTCTTGACAATAGCGATTATATTAACAAGATTGGTCAGCGGGTGAGAGTTGTAGAAGGGTATTTTTCAGGTGTGGAGGGCGTTGTCAAAAGAATCAACAAGAATAAACGGGTTGTGGTGCAATTAGAAGGTTTGGCTGCCGTTGCCATCGCCTTTGTCCCCGCAAGCCAGCTTTCACTTATATAATACCTCAAATTATTGAAAATGGACAAATACACGCAACGGTTGGAAAGCCTTCCTTTCGACTTGCTTCATATTGCACAATCGTTTGCCAATGACAACAAGTCACCTAAAATAGAACCAGCACACCTGTTTCGGGCTTTACTTCACAAAAGCACAGGGTTGGTCAACTTCATCGAAGATACCCTTGATGAAGACTATTATTATCTCGTTGACTGGGCCGACATGAGAATGCAACAATGCGAAAAGTCACCCTATGCTATGAAAGGCATTGAGTTGTCACGCGATACACAAAACGTGGTCAAGGAAGCCATTGAAATCGGCGAGAGATGTGGTCTTGAGGAAATCAATGCACCTTGCCTACTTGCCTCACTTGTCACGCCTGGCATCGGGTTCAGCTATGAACAGCTGAAAACTATCCCTTTGCAGTCTGACAAGATTCTGAAAGTTATTCAAGGTAGTGGAACAGCAAAATCCCTCAAACCCAATATTATTAATAAGGTGTTTGATGCAGATGCCGGCAATTCCGACTACTGCGTGTTGATGATGGACGAGTTACTCGAATCAAAGGTAATTGGATTTGACAGCGAAATCCTTTCCATCATAGAGGTATTGGCCCGCAAGGACAGAGCCAACATCCTGATTGTAGGCGAAACAGGTGTAGGTAAAACCAGCCTCATACATGGTATCCTTCAGCGTTTGCGCGATAAACAAGTACCCACCTCTTTGGAAAACCTACAGCCCTTTGAACTCGATCTGATAGCTCTGAGTCAAGGCGTTAGTTATAAAGGCGAAATCGAAGACCGATTCAAGACGGTAACGCAAATGTTGCAGAACCAGACACATCCCATACTTGTTATTGAGAATTTCCACCGCATCGAAGACAAGCAGTCGGTACTGAACGGGCTTCTACCTTCTATTAAGAAATTGTTGTCGAAGAACCAATTGCAGATGATTTGTACGACCACGACTGACGGTTATACTAAAGACATTGAAAAGGACAAGGAGTTTACAGCATACTTTGAAAAAATCACTGTTGAGGAGCCCAACGAAGCGCAGGCCATTGACATCATCCTTTCAAGACGAGAAAACTACGAACAATTCCATAATCTTTCCATTGATAAAGATGTTCCAGCCGAAATCGTTCGTCTCGCTAAAAGGTATATGCCTGACCGTCGTCTTCCCGCTTCAGCACTTGACTTGCTCGACCGCGCCATGGCTTCGGTAAAGATTGCCAACGAGATGGCTGATTTGTCAGAAGAGCAATCGCTTAAGAAAGAAAAACTTCAGAAAGATGCTGTTCGCAATGTTGTGTCAAAGATGACGGGCATTCCCATGGGCAGTATCCAATCAGAAGAAAGAGAAAAGCTTTCCAATGCGGAAGAAATCCTACATGGTCGTGTTGTAGGACAGAACCATGCCATCAAGAGCATTCTTGATGCCATCTTTGAATCACGCTCAGGCCTGAACAAAAAAGGCCAGCCCATCGGTTCGTTCTTCTTCCTCGGACCTACTGGAACAGGTAAGACAGAATTGGCCAAGTCGTTGGCTGAATTCCTCTTCAACGATGAGACTGCCATGTTGCGTTTCGACATGTCGGAATACAAGGAAGAACATTCTGTGGCATTACTTTACGGTGCCCCTCCCGGATATGTCGGTTACGAAGAAGGTGGCTTGTTGGTAAACCAAATCAGACAGCACCCTTATTCCGTGGTGTTGTTTGATGAAATCGAGAAGGCTCACCGTTCCGTGTTTGACCTTTTCTTACAAATTCTTGACGAAGGCAAGTTGCACGATCGTCTTGGCAGAGTAGGCGACTTCTCCAACTCGCTCATTATCTTCACTTCAAACATTGGTAGCGAATACATCTTCAAAGCTTTCGGTGAAGGCAAGGTGCCGACACATGACCAGCTTTTGGAAGTGATGCAAGGACAATTCCGTCCAGAATTTCTCGCTCGATTGACAGAAATCGTTCCTTTCTCACCCATTACTGAGGAAATGATAGACCGTATCTTTGATATTCACATCAAGAACTTGCTGAAGACCCTCAACGAGCAGAACATCAAATTGGAGATTGACGAGACGGCGCGGAAATATGTCACAAAAGTTGGTTTCAATGCGCACTATGGCGCTCGTCCCATCCTCGGTATCATCCGCAAGGAAATCCGCAGGCCACTTTCGAAACTCATCATCTCTGGCCAAGTTAATTCTGGCGACACCGTAATCATGAAATACGATGAAAAGAATAAAGAAATGGCTTGGGAGATTGATACACCCGAAGAAGTAAACGAAAACAAACAATAATTATCATTCACAAATTCATAACACTATGGCAAGAAAAACTGTAATTACGAAAGTATTGGACGTTGATGCCCAAGATGGCATCATCGAATTCCCGCAGAACAGGACGCTCTACGCCGACCAGTTCACGGATGAAGCCCCCAACAGCGATGCTGACCGAGAAGGCTTCAAGCCCAAGAACATGAAAGATGTGTTCGAACATTACCAACCTAGCAAGAAAGGTGTTGCTCTCACGACCGAAGAAGGTGGTGCCGCGTTTGAGGATTTCGACTTCAAGTCTATCAAGGATTTTGAGGATGAACAACTGATTGAACAGAGCGAACTGCTTAGTGCCGAAAAAGGCAAGATTGACGCATACAATTCTGTTATCCGCCAACTTGAAAAGAATAAGACTTTGCGCAATACGCTCAAAGATGCAGCCGCAAGAGGCGACTTGAAAAACGCCCTTGAGGCTTTGCTCGCCGAGTTGAACGCTGCTGAAGAATAAACCCTAAAAAACAACCACTATGGCTACAGAAGAACAAAAGAAAGAAATCCAGGCCAATGGCCCAGAGCTTCAAGAAAGGAAAAAGATAGAAAACCCTGGTGAACTTTTGCAAAAGAGTCTTGCCGATGGATTGGCCAAATACGGAGGCTTCCAATTACTCAAAGGTCTTATCAAAGGTGTTGAAAACATGGATCCACGCCGCAAGGCAGTGAAAAACATCTTCCTAAGTGATGCAACCTATGCCGATGCTCGTCAGAAGTTGAGGAATGAATTGGAACTATGGGTGAACATTCTTGAAAACGGCGGTACCGATCCGATGGAAATCATCGATGAATGCAAGGCAAACTGCGCCAAAGCTGAACAGAACTTAGAAAGCAACCTTTTCAACATCCACGATGAAATACACCAACTTGAGGTGACTTATCGCACCCTTGATGCCTTCTTCGCCAATGCAGGTCAAGGTAAGATTGATTGCCTTACGCTGATGAATGTGAACAAGGAAGAGTTAGGTTCGCACGATTCGGAAGACACCGTTGCTATCCGAGAGGAGTTGGAGAATTACTATGACCGCTTGAATTTGAAGAATAACTATAGCCTCCTTGTTGTACCTGGCTACTTAGGCGATGCAGCTACTATCAGAATGTGGGCTGACACTGCTTATCGTAACAAAGTCATCATGGTGACAGACTTCAAGGACAGCCTGAATTTCGAGATGCTGAAAGACGAACTTGAAGACGCTAGCCTGCAAGGGCAAGACGCGCACTTGGCCAATGTCATCATGACTTGCAACTATATCCTTGGTCGTAAGAAGTCAGAATTGGCCAAAGAGGACGATGATGTGTACCTTCCTGGATCGGGTGCTCTTGCTGGTCGCATGACCAATACTGAGGAAATTGTCATTGCCCAAGGTGCTGCGGGTAAGAAATATGGCACTATGAGTAATGTGAAAGGTGCCCGACTTGATCTTCGCAAAGCAGAAATTGCGGCTCTCATCGATCAAGGCGTTATTCCGATGGTGGAAGAAGATGGCCGCACCATGGCTTTCTCAAACCGTTCGCTTTATAATGGCGCAACCATTGGCTTGCAGGAATATCCTATCGTACGCGTGTTTGACTGGATTGGCAAGGTGTTCCAAAACTTCTTCAATGACGAGGCTTTCACCAACTGGAATTCACAAGTCAAAGCTGAACTGCAGCAAGCCATTCATGATTTCCTCAGCGATTATAAAGGTCCTGGAAAACTTATTGAGAACTACAACCTTAAGAAGTTGGATCAAGACCCCAAGACCAAGGACATCAAGATCGAAGTGGAACTTAAGCCTTTCTTTGCGGCTAAGAACTTCTTCATCGAACTGACTGGCCACAATGGCACTGCCGGAGCCGAATGGGAACAAGAAGTAAAGTAAATCGTGAAACAACACGAATTATCAATCAATAATTCAAAATTCTAACCAATTATTAATCATTAAAATTATGGCTACAAGAACAGTAACAATCAATGCTGACGGCATTCAAGAGCGCGAAGTGATGTTTGTCCGTTACGAACTCAACCAACAAACCGACGTTGAAGGCCAGCCTACTGGTACCACCCGTGGTGGCAAAATCTACGTCAAAGTGAAATCAAATGACGACGGTAACACCGACCTCATGGAATGGATGTGCGACACTTACATGAGCAAGAGTGGCACCATCTCTTTCCCCAACCGTCAGGGCGGTGAAATGAAACACCTCGATTTTAAGGAAGGCTATATGGTGGAATACGCCGAAACTTACGACAACAAGAACGAAGTCCAGCAGTACGAAGAATTCACCATTTCCGCTAAGGAAATCCAGGTGGGCAATGCCCGTCACAACAATCGTTGGACTATTGACAACAATTAATCAATCATTAGGGGCATTCATTTGGGGGAGGAAATTCCTCCCCCAAGGAGCTCCAAATCAATTACTACATCATGGCACTTCAAGGTAATCTTACCATAGTAGGAGGTAAAACATACGGTGTGGTGGAATGTGCTTACAACTTTCACCAAGCTATTGATGAAACCGGCAAGCCCGTTTCGCGTCCCCAAGGCGGTACCATCACCTTTGTGATGCCTTCCACCAGCGATGAGGATTTGTTCTTCTACAAATGGATGTTCAATAAAACAGAAGTACAGTCTGGCTTTTTCAAATTCATCGTTTTTTCCAATGATAACAAGCAGAGTTTTAAAACCGTAGCATTCAAAAACGCCTACTGCATAGAACTCAAAGACTATTTCAATGACAACGATAGTAAGCTGATGTACACCACTGTAACTATTAGTGCCCAAATCATAACAATTGGAAGAAACGAGAGAATCGTTGTCAGTCGAGGTAGCAACAACATCATTGACAATGCGATATTTACCAATGAATGGACCTAACCCATGTCAATATCAGTAAAAAATATTTCAGTCAAAATTGACGATGCTTCTTCTTCGGGTTTTGACATCATCATTGGAGGCACACAATGGCGTCTCGACAATTTCTCACTTCACCAAGGGCTGCTGACTTACAACACACTGACCTTTAACCTTCACAAAGGCCCTGAGGAAGACATAGAAGAGGCCAAGTTCTCGCTTTGTTCACAACTCATAGGCAAGGAGATTGAACTCGCCTTGGAAACGGACAACATTGAAAACCTTTCTCTCAAGACCAGCAATGAAAAAACCGCTGAAATCAAGTTTAGTGGGGTCGTCTTTTCCGCATCGGGCAGTAGGATGGGCAGTAGATATTCCGTCAATGTGGAAGCAAGAAGCTGGGATGCTTTGCTCGATGACAATCCCAATTGTAAATCGTTTGAGGAGAAGACACTAAACGATATCGTCAATGATGTGCTTGACGACTATAGCGGACATCTTGACTCCATTGTTGATGCCCGGTTTACAGACAATATCGCCTATTGCGTTCAATACAATGAAACAAATTACCAATTCCTGCAAAGATTAGCCCGCAGATACGGCGAGTGGTTCTACAACGATGGCGAACAATTCTTGTTTGGCAACCCGAAACAAGAAGAATCTGTCAGCCTCAACTACCCAAGTAAAGACATTCCCTCTTATAACATTGACATGAGAATGCAACATGTGGCATTCAACCACGTGACTTCTTCTTACAATGCATATGAAGCCACCGAGAAAGACGGCCTTGGTGAAATGAACCGCTCATACAATGAGTTGAATGACAGCGTTTTTGAGGCTTCCATCAACAATTTCAGCAAACCAACCCTTCAAAACTTACATTCAGGCGGTTTTGCCGACAACGATGGCCGTGAAACCATATTGAATGTCTCCACCAAAACACAAGGCAGAGGCGAAAAGGCAAGTATGCTCACCTATTCAGGCAACACCTACTGCTCAAAGCTCAGACTTGGGTCGACGCTAATCATCGTCGACAACTTCATTTCCGACAGCATCACCAATGCTAAAAGCGATGTGGACCAAGACGAAATCCTCATCACAGAACTTATCCATTCTTTCTCGGCTGACGAAACTTACAGTAATCATTTCGTTGGCATCCCGTCAGCCTGCGACTATCCACCATATGCTAACAGTGATGTCTATCCCGTAGCTCCATCATGCCGTGCCAAGGTGACTGATAACGAAGACCCGATGGACTTGGGGCGCATCCGCGTGCAATTTGACTGGCAGGCGCAGCTTGACCCTGAAATGAAGACACCTTGGCTCCGCATCGCCCAACCTTATGCGGGTGCAGGTAAAGGCTTCAGCTTCATCCCTGAAATCGGAGAGGAAGTGATGATTGATTTCGAGGGTGGCAATGCAGAGCGACCTTACGTGAAAGGCACCTTATATAATGGGGATTCACAATTCGGAACACCCGATGCCAAATGGCTCCCCAACAACAACAGCAAGAATCAAATCAAAGCCATTCGTACCCGAAACGGACATACCATTGAGATTCACGACGAGGGCAATGATGGCTACATCCGCATATACGACAACGAGAAGGAAAACTACATCCTCACCTTCTCCACCGACCGCAAACTCATCATGTTGGAATCGACGGGCAACATTGAGCTTTATGCCAAAAACGACATCATTATGCATGCTGGGCATGACATTACGGCCACAGCTGACCATGACATCTCGGAAACGGCTCACAACGACATGTTCCTATCCGCCGACAACGACATGCAGCGCACTGCCGACAACGACATCCGCGAACACGCTGGCAACGACCGCACCACCAACATTGACCGAAACGACTCGCTTTCAATAAGCGAGAACCAGTTTGTCAAGATTGGAGACAACAAGGACGAGCAGATTGAGCACAAACTGCAACTCACTGCGGAGAACATACGCGAAGAGGCCAAGGAGCAGTTGCTCGAATACTCCAAAACACACCACGCCAAGGCCGAAAATGAAATGGCACTCAACGCTGGCAGCAAAATTGACATCAAAGCCAGTATTGTAAAAGTGAATTAATAACCAATAAAACTATAACTGATGAAAAGACATTTGCTAATATTTGCAGCATTACTGCTGCCATGGATGGTTAAGGCTCAAAGCATCGAAGTGTATCCCGACACTCTTTCATTTGAATATGCAGAAGGATGCCTACCGTCAATAAAATCCTTTCTGGTCACTCCCCAAGGATTAAACGACACTATGTTTGTTTCTTTCCAACATTCTATTAATCTTCATTTTCATGTATCAAAGACACAAGACGACGGCTTTGTAAACTCAATTAGTTTTACCTTAGATGAATTATCAGCAGCACCTGGAAATCAAGTTGAGGTTTTTGTTCGCATGGATGGCGGCTTGAATCCTGATACCTATACTAACACGATTCAAATTACCTCACAGGGTGCTCAAATGAGGGAAGTACAATGTGATGGTATTGTCAATGGTGCGGTCGCCAAACCACAATTCACACCTGTTGGAGGAATATTTCAAGGTCAGAAGATGGTGTCAATAAACTGTTACACAGAAGGGGCTATAATCTATTACACCACCAATGGAGAAGACCCAAATGAAAGCAGTACCGTATATGAACCCAATGAAGAAATTCCCATAGACAGGACAACCACCCTCAAGGCTATTGGAATAAAAGAGAACTGGAATAATAGTGCTATTGCCAGTGAAGAGTATCATATTGAATATCACATCCATGCAGTTGTTTCTCCTGAAGAAAGCGGAGAGATTATTTATGACGGCCAAGTCTTAACTTATGTTGACAGGTATATCGATAGCAATGTTGATAGTATTACATTAAAAGCAAATCCAAAAAGCAATTATTCATTTGATTATTGGATTGCCAATGATGATACAATAAATAATCCAAATTGTGTAATTCAGGTGGATAAAGACCACAGTTTAGTCGCCTATTTTAGAATAAACAATGGAAACATCAACTATTCAGTTCTCCCACCTGGAGCAGGAAATGTTATAATTGGAGGTTCACAAGAAATTGGCCAAACTGCCACTTTGACTGCAATTCCTGAAGATTGTTATCATTTTTTACAATGGAGTGATGGCACAACAAGCAACCCGTTAGAGTTTATAGTGGGAGAAACCAACAATTATACTGCCATTTTCGAATTAGACAGTTACACTATCATCGGGAATCCAAACAATGAAGAATGGGGCAGTGTGACGGGAGGAGGCAACAGTTTCCACTGTGAAGATATAGCCACTTTAAAAGCTATACCTGCAGAAGGCTATGAGTTTGAAAAATGGGATGACGGTATCACAGACAATCCGCGCCAAATTGTAGTGAACGGCGATGCCACTTATACGGCAGAATTTGACGCAAAAAGAACCAACATCATTGTAATTGCCAATCCAAGTGAGGGAGGAGAGGTTGCAGGAGGCGGCATGTACATTTCTTGGGATTGGTGTACGGTTACTGCGCAAGCCAACGAAGGTTATTCTTTCATCAATTGGACTGAAAATGATGATACAATCAGCACCAGTCCAATTTATAAATTTCAAATCAAACCATCATTTTTGCCAAACGAGCGCACTCTCGTAGCCAATTTCGCCTAAATACCTATTGTCAGTATTATTGACACACCCGAAACCATTTGTGACAACGAACCGCTTAATCTTCTCATTCCAGAGTGCATTAATGCCATTGGAGGAGAGTGGCAATTGTCACCTGACACAACGTTTTCAAACATTGAAAAATACACTATTGGAGAACCCTTAAGCCAAAACCACAACGGATGGGAATTGCGTTATGTTGCTTATAATGAAACTGATACCATTCCCAGTAACACGGTGACCATTTCTGTCCAATCCTACATTACAGAAGACGAGGCAAATCACCAACTTGTTGCAAAAGGGCCAGAAAGAGGAAAATATGTCCTCATCTATCCCAACCCAGAAGAAGGTTACAAATACCAGTGGTATCGCAATGACACGCCCATCGCAAACGCCAACAAACAGTATTATTACGAACATGGAGGCTTGACAAATGGCGATTACAGGGTTTACATCAGTTACACCGAAGATGGCATTTGTGGTGCTTTCAGCCCCACAAAGAGAATAAGCAACAACGGTTCTGCAGCCTTCTCCATCTATCCTAATCCCGCACATGCCAATGACAACCTAATTATCGCGAATGGTGGTGAAGGCAAAGTCCAACTTGCCATCTATTCCATCGACGGCAGGCTGCTTCACAGCCAAACGATGGCCGATTCCCATGCCACTATCGGAATCCATCTTCCGCAAGGCATCTATGTTGCCTGTCTTTCTGACGAGACAGGTTTTGTAAAAGTAGAGAAAATCGTCATCCAATAAGCATTGTCAATCATCGAAAACAACATAAACACCGAATTAATATGAAAAAGATATTTCTAATCCTCTTCACACTTACATTCGCCACAACTGCGTGGGCACAAACACAACGCTCCACCTTAAGAGGAAAGACCAAGGACGGCAAGACGCTCACGGTGCAATACTATCAAGGCACCGTTGAGGACCGCATCGAATCGGTAAAGTACCAACTTGTTGATGAGTTGCAGGCTGAAATCAAAAGCAAGCAAACCGTCGTGAACGACCTACAATACCAATTGAACAAAGCCAACAAGCAAATCGAGCAGCTGAACAGCCAATTGAAACAACTAAACAGCCCGGAAGAATATGCTGCCGTCAACAATCAACTCGCTGAAAAACAAGAAGAAATATCGCAGTTGAGCAACCAGCTTGACAGCATGGTGAACGAGTTGAACCAAGCGCAAGAAGAGAACAATAGGCTACAGGCACAGTTAGATTCCATTCAAGCCTCGTTTGCCGTACAAAGCCAGAAAAAAGACCTGCCCGAAAAAACTCCAGTTGTCGGAATTGAAGCCGATTTAGGTGCCGTACTATTGGGAACGAGCGTCATCGCCCCTTGGGTCAAAGAGATTACCACAGGCATGAAGGCTGCCGTTTATTTCGGAACGGCTCGTCTTTCAGAATCCTTTCCCATTTCGGTTGAGGCAGGCGTAGGCTTCCGCAGGTTTTCCATGGCTGCCCATCTGAATCCATGTGATTCCATCATTAACTTCCAAGACAACGACCATGACAACTGTAATGCCCTATATACCTTCGGCAAACTCAACGAGAATTTATCATTAAACTATATCGACATCCCCATCCGCATCTGCATAGGTCAGCCTGTCAAGGACAGAGTTTCGGTATATGCCAAATTGGGTGTCACGCCCTCGCTTAACATTGGCTCGCCCTCCATTATTGGAAATGGAACCTATAGCCTTAAAGGACATTATCCCCAATGGAATGTGACATTGGAAAATATAGAAGAACTTGGATTTTTTAGCAATCATAGCTTTTACGAAGACAATAGTGTTGAAACAGCCATCAACAAGTTCAATCTTTGGGGCAATTTGACTGTTGGAGCCTATATGCCTCTTAAAGCCGCTCCCATTGTAATAAAAGCAGGTTTCAAACTGGATTATCCCATTCTCAAGATAGGCAGCACTACTTTCAAGGACAACGGCATTCAATTGCCCGAGCGACACACTGGTCTGTTGCAAAACGGCGGCAGAGTATGGATTCCAAGTTTTGAGATTGGTATTGTTTATACTTTGAAGTAAGACATGTCAGATTCCTATGTCTGTTCGGGAGCCATGATGCGCTGCACCATGGGCACCAGTCCTGCCAACTTGACGGTGTTGCCTGTGCGTACCGTCAATCTTACAGGACCGCCGATGGCCAACATCAGCGACCACAAATCTATGGTTAACTTGGCACCGTTTGGTCTGTGCCGTTCGTTGGGATTCCCAGCCACCGCAGCAGCCACTGCGGCAGCTCACGGACACCTTACCCCCATGCCATGCGTACACAACACCCCAGCACCCTGGATGGGCGGCAAGATGGATTATCTCATCAAGGGACACCCCGCCCTGCTGAAATCTTGCAAATGCCAGTGCATGTGGGGCGGCACGATTAGCTTGATTACTGATGGACAGGTTGGTGAAGGGGTGCAGTGGGTGCAGAAGAAACCGAAAACAAATTTGCCTCATTCTCAAGCGCAGTTCATTGAGCCGAAAACCGTCAAACACACTTGGCAACCCGTTGATATTGGTGCCAACGCAAGAAACAATATACAACATCAAGTAATAAGTCCACCAGTAGCGGTCGGGGAAAATGTCAAGCAACATGTTTCCGATAATTCTAATCAAAAGCCTATAGACACTATTATTCTTTGGGATGCATATTGGGAGAAACAGTTGGAAAAAAACGGCAAAAAACAGGGGTTCTTTACCAAACTTCGGTTTATACCACAACAAATAAATGAGAACTTGATTATCGTGTTTTATTTTGAGCACGAGAACGACGATGAATACGACAAAGACAATGCAGAGTTTGTTTTAAGGTTCGAAATTCCCGAAACCCATTATGAAGTTAAGGAGTATAGCATAAAAGGTGCGGATATTATAGAAAAAGCTGAGAAAGATGTTTCAGAAGAACACACTTATTATAAATTCATGATAAGCAAATTTTCCTCTGATTTAACCGAGGCGGTGTTCCCAAATTATTTCAAAGAAAAAAATGAACGAATACAACCATCATAGGATAATTGAGAGATTTGTTTTAGACCGGCATCTTGATGCTTCTGTTAAAAAAACTTTTCTTGATGCCAGCGATTTTACAGATAGTATTTGGGCAAAATCTGATTATTTCTTCTATCGAAATTATTATTCAATAAAAACAGAGAATGATACTATTCGGATTAATAGAGTTGATAATAATGGGTATATATCCAACAATTCTATTTCCACCATGAGAACTTCAGGGGAAAAAGAACCAAATAACACGTTTTTCATAGTCAAAAAAGCCCCATATTCATTGAACGGCTGGAATGAAACCATTGACGAAAAAGAGTTTTTTTCTTCTGTGAATAATAGAAAGAAATCGTCACATTTTGATGAACTTGATACAGGAAACCAAAGTGACAATGTTGCTTTTCTTCATGCCATGGGTGCTGAAGGAGAAACAGCAGGGGATACAGGAGAACCGTCAAAAGGCGAAGGTAAAACTTCACGCTCTATTTTTGAAGACCATTTGAAAAAATGCTTTGCTGAGTATTTGTTCTTGGAAGACGAGAAGGAAGCCTTGTTCATGTTGGGCATAGCATTTCATGGAATTATGGATAGCTTTACCCCTTCACATATGGGATTTCAAAAGTATACCGAACAAGATATGGGATTACATGCCCAAGGAGATGTAATACCTGTTATGGGTAATTTCAATGACGAAGGTGAATTATCATTATTCGATGATAAAGGAAAATTAGTAGTTAACTTTATAGAAAAAGAAGATGATGTTGTTTTCGACCCAGGACAATACACAAAAGAAAAGTCGCCATTTACTAAGGAATTCATTAAGAAGTACAAATACTATGATGGGAATGATAATTTGAACCTTATTGAGAAAAAAATGTTTCGGGTTTTCCTTTACATCAGCGATTTACAAACAAAAGACGATACAGGGAGCTGGAAAAGCCTTAATGTTGAAAACTATTTGAGAACATTTAGTAATAATAAAAAGGAAATAAACGAAATATTAGGAAAGGAGAAGGAAATAAATGTAATATTAGGAAAAAAGGAGAAAAAGTATAGATATGGACCAAAATCTTATGCATATTCAGAAGCAGCTCTCAAAGTAATGAGAGAGATTTACAATTTATTATCAAGGAACAGAAAAGCCATTAATTCGTATGGCGATTATAAGCAGAGAAAAAACATTGTTGAAAAAGCTGTTGATATATGGAAAAAGGTCTATGACGGGGATGTAACCATTGACTACATAGTCAATAATTCTGAATTCGTTAGGGAAATATCCATGAAAGAAATCAGAAAAGAGCACGATAGGCTATCATTATATTTTGAAGACTCCCAAATGAGAGAGTATAAAGATGGATTGGCTCAACAAAATATAGAAAGGTTAAACAGATTAAAGGGCTAATGTAATGGGTACAAATAGTATTATTGACGCAAAGTCAATAGAAAAACAAGACCCGATGGAACAGGAGAAAAGGAAGGTGGCTTTACTTTTGCATGTTTTCTTTGAATGTAATATTAATCCATCAGCCCAAACAGTACTACATAACCAATTCGGAAATCAAGTAATCAACAAAGGCAACTAATTATACATTATATTATTATGAACGAAGTAGGAGCAAAAGAAAAAGACAAACAAAAGAAAGAGGAAAGTGCTGTTGTAGATATTGAGCTTCATATCGGCGTGTTTTTCGATGGTACAAATAATAACGCTAATACGAACGAGTGGCTCGATTGGTTCAAACCTACTTCTATTGTCGAGAAAAACCACGCTTTAAAGAACACTATTCAATTCGGAGATGTTTCAAAGGAAGAACAGTTGTTGACAGTTCCGACAAAATACAGAAAAAACTCAAATCCTGCAATTCTTTCCAGTTTGTATTACACAAAAGCGAGCAGCAACTCAAAAGAAAAAAATGAGTCAAAAGACAAGTTTCTACATGTTTATATTGAAGGTTCAGGAGCGAATGGATTCCAAGCAGAGAACAAGATTGTAGATTTCATAATTAATGGAAAAGCTGTAAAAGGGCTTGGATTTGGTGTTGGCTCTACGGGTGTTGTGGCAAAGGTCAGCAAAGCCATAGAATATATTAATCAAAGGGTGAAAAAAGAGGAAAACAATGATTTTACAGAAATCAAACATATTCATTTTTATGTATTCGGGTTTAGTCGCGGCAGCGCATGTGCCAGGCTTTTTTCATATATCGTAGCAAGAGATGCTGGAGACAAAGTTGGAACACTTAAAAAGGACGAAGATGGTATAATAAAAAAGAACGCAGAAATGGAATTTAGAGAATATCTTTCACCCAAGTTTTTTAAAAACGGCAAAGTGAGTTTTCTAAGTGACTATAATGGAAAAATGGATGTTGATTTCTTAGGTATTTATGATACTGTTTCAGCCATAGGCTTTTTGAAAGAAGAGGATATAAACAAAGAAGGGGATGGACATGTTAATAGTTTACGGTATCTGTTTCTTGGTGATTCAGACTTTTGGGATAACTTCCATAGAGAAAATGTTGATTGTTATGGCCTAAATTCTCCAACATTAAATCATGTAAAAAGTACCTGTCACATTTGTGCCTTAGATGAATTTCGCGCAAATTTTGCTCTTACAGATATTGGAGATGCTGCAAATAACGAAGAAAATATAGAACTGTTTATTCCTGGTTGTCATTCAGATATTGGAGGAGGTTATACTGAAAGTGATAAAGTGGAAAAAAAGACCATAAAGTTCTATGAGGGCAAAGCACCTACAAGAATGTGTATTCATCATCCCACCAATAAAGGAAACATAAAATGGGAAAAACTATCAAGTAATTTGAATGTATTAAAGAAACTTGGTTGGGTTGACGATAGTTGTTCAGAAGTTGGAAATATTAAAGAAATTGAAAAAGGGAACGCTGACAAAGTAGATATTAATCACAATCCGAAACAACGCAACCAATACAGCAACATTCCACTAATGTTTATGTACGAGAGAGCGAAGTATAAGATTCCCAATTTTGAAACCTTATTTGAAAACTATCCTAGTAAAATATTTCCTGTTCCTGAGAATGCCACACTCAAGTCTATGTGGACTGATTTGAAGGGAAGAATTGAAGGTTCTGGGAGACAGTTTTATTTAATAGGTGGAGATTATAGTTCACAAAAATATCAGCAGATTAGACAAATATACCTTCACTTTACCTCAACAGACACTTTACATTCTTTTGGTGACCCAGGGAATCCACCAGGACGTAAGGTTGAAGCGGACAATGCTACAGGAGAAAAGTGTAGTGACATTTGTCGTCTTGTATATCGTGGCAATAAAGGTGATCGAGCCGTTCATTACATGCAAGATTATGGTACTGAGTGATAAAACAAACAGTGAAATGCCAAAAAACTACGAGTATTTCGTAGCTGGTTGTGCATTTGACATTGCACCGACATTAGTGCATATTGCATTGTTGTCATATTCCGAAACAGATGCAAAACCAATCCCCGAATGCATGCCATTTAAGGGTGAATGGGGCGAAAACGAATCTGTTTCATTTATGGAAGACCCCATGCATCCTCTTCCTTGCGGGATAAAAATAATCTATTTATCAATTATTGAGCAAAAGTTCTATCTTGTTAATGAACCTTTACCAAATAAGGAAATCATCAAATTATGGAATCAAAGTAATTCATCTTCAGATGAATTTATGTTTAACAAAATCATAATTGGCATGTGTCCTTACGGAGGTATCGCAGTATGGGTGTCTGGTTATGAAAAAGAAGTTTTAATTAGTTGGATACATGGACAAGAGGTTCCTGTTGGTATCAATCAATTCCTACCAGAGAATCCAACAATTAGTTTATCAGAACTTTGCAACTTTTATATCAACAATGACCCCATCGTCAAACAAAACCTCGAAACCAACGGCCTCCCACCCCGCGACCTCTTCGACAACTACATGAAGCAGTTCACCTACCGCTACCTGCCACTATTTGAGCATTGGGATGAAGATGAAGAAAAATGGCAGAGATACACGGAGGAAGAACAAGAAACAAAGCCCGAATTGGACTATATCGAAGAAGCCCTTTACGATGGCACTCATGACAAACTGCACGACGGCGGGCTGCTCACTTACCACGAAGCGGGCAAGCCAAAGAAACTTGCCGTGAAGTGGCACATCAGGAATTCGGAATACACGGCTTACTTTTGGTTTGAGGACGAGGCCATCCGCGCCATCTTCGACAAGTTTTACGGCATCCATCCTGATACGAAGACAGACTTCATTCTCCACATCGACCCGCTGAAGAACAAATACCAACTCGCGCTCTACCGCTACGGGATGAGCGAACCAAGAATCATCGCCGAGGAAGCCTACCAGCTCATCGTGTTCAAGAACAAGTTTGAGCACTTCCGCAGCGAAAACTACAACCAACCGCGCGGCGCGTGGATTTGGTAAACAACAATTAAACGAATAAACAATCAACAATTAAACAATAACAAATATGGAAAACGAACAGAATTTTTACGATGATGCATTCGTCATCACGCTGACCCTTCCCGGCACTCAATATGAAGAAGTGGAAGTGGAAGTAACCAACCCTATGAGTACCATCAGCGACCAAATCAACAAGATCGTTGAGGTCTTTGAACTCCCGAAAATGGACAACGGCGGTGTTCCAATCAGATACCTATTGGGGCAAATCATGGAAGAAGGTGAAGAGCCCACCATTTTCGAATTTACGGATGACGAAGGCCGCGAACTTACCCTGACCGACTATAACGTGCAGCCAGGCGACCATCTTGAACTTACCAGTGAACCCATTGCAGGCTAATCCTCCTCAACCCCATAAGCCATGAACGAGAACATTAATAACTATAATTTAAAAAAGCTGCAGCCTCGTGATGCGCGATTATGGCAAGAATGGAAAGAACTCGATACATTATGTAGCAAGCGCCAAGAAGAAAGTGCCAACCCGCGCGAGCCTTCCATTTCTTACATAATCCGCAAAAAAAATGCCATGGGGCTCCCAATTGAATATGAGATTTGGTATCGTGTCAGATCGATTGTTGGTGTAAAAGATACCCCTATACCTCGTGAGCCTGTTTTTGGCAATCTTCATAAAATGAGTATCGTTTTGCCTAACAATTATCCTTCTGCCGACGGCAATCCCATCTTCACCTTCCGCACCGATGTATGGCATCCCAACATCCGCTACTCTGGCAGTTTCAAAGGTCATGTATGCCTCACCATTAAAGATATGGGAGTGATGGCCTCACTAAAGACCTTGGTGCTCCGAGTAGAACGGTACCTGAAATACCAACTCTATCATGCTCAAAACACCTATCCCTACCCAGAAGACCAAAATGTGGCAGAATGGGTACGAGAAGAAGCTGAACCCAATGGTTGGACACGGTTTTCACAGACCCCCATTGAGCCTGAAATAAAAGACAATCCTTTACCTAAGCCTTCAACCAACACATCAACTCCAACCAAGTTGACCACCAAAAAACCTCGTACAATATGAAAAAAGTCATCCTTACTATTTCAGCACTTTGCTTTGCTATTACGATAGTATTTGGACAGCAGCAAATGGAGGTCGTTCTAAGTGATGACAACCCTTCTTTTGTAAGCATGATAGGAGATGAATGTACATTTTCCATCTCAAAAGGAGAGACTGATGCCCAAAGTTTCACTCCTGTATACATTGAATTGGAAAACAACTCTGACAAATACTTGATTCTATTGTTTAATCATGCATGGAGCAAGGATAATTTACGCAACGCTCGTATCTATTTTGAAAAGGGTTTTACTGGAGAATCTGTTCATAAGATTGAGAATATTGACAACACAAATAGCCTAATTACGATTCCTTATAATGAGAAACACCAATTTCCACAAATTACTATCAAAGAAGGAGAGTCCTTTGAATGTTTAGTGCCCATCCATATAGCCAAGGAAAAGAAGATGTTTTTTAGCAGAAAGAAAAAGAAAATCATCGACCGCATACATGATGTCAATATTAAAATCTCTGTTGAGAACATGGATCCTGATTACCTTCCATTAAAACAACAATGTGACTCATTAGTTGATATTTTCAATGATTCCATAAGAGCCCATGCTTTTTGTACCAATAAGCTACACCGACCCGTATTTGAGGAACAAATTAAGCAATACACAGATGCAAAAGATGACTTACGCCTACGCATCAATTTAGCCAAAAACAAGTGGAAGCCAGAAAGCAGCAAATTTCAAAATTATGTAGAGTTATTATCTGAATTAGACGGCATGGATGATGCCATAGAAGAGTACAGAGATTCCAAATATGACTGTGGAGACAAGAATAGACATAAAGCTGTCCACAACTGCAAATATTGTAAACTCTCCCTTGAGGAAATCTACAATCTATTGGACAGGCATTATAAAAATGTGTATAATAAGAAGGTAGAAAAAAAGCAAGTGATAAATGAAGTAAACGCGCTCTATAAATGCTGCACGAATCCAACCTCAAAACATGCTGCTCAATGGAAAAAAGGCGGTCGTGTAAAGAATAAAATCATCCAGCGTTACAATCAAATTAAAGAAATGCAATGAACGGCATGAGAACTTTTCTTTTGGCTCTTGCACTTTCCTTAAGCCTTATCGCTCCTGCCCGAATTAAGACGGACACTTTATGTTCTGCACAAGGAGATAGGGTTATTGTCACTTATGAATTGACACAACAGGACAACAAGGTTGATTTGAGATTCAAAAGCGTAAGAAAAAATCTCGGAGACGGCCTACGCAGAAAGTATAGCAAGAGTAGCGAGATTAAATTGCTTTTTTTCGACAGAATAGGTGTCATAGAAGACATGACCTTCACTGGAGCTACGCCTCGGGCGTTTTCTTTCCCATCAGACATAAGTTACATGAAATCCCCTGACAGCTATTTCATACTTGACAACCAACCGTACCCGTCACTGTCCTTTGAGATGAAATCGTCAGGTGAAAAGGTCGTGTCCATACCCATCTATTTAGCACATTATGAAGGGAAAAGACACTATGAAATTCTCTATTTATGCGGCAATCTCAATATCAAGATGGGGGGCAAAGTGATTCCAAATAAAAACAACAAAAAAGAGACCGAAGAGCAGTATCTAACGGAAACGGAAGATGCCTTGTCCGAAGATGACAACAATGCGCTTTGGAGTCTCAACACCGCCATCGAACTCCTTGCTAAGCAAGAGTCGCTACCTTTTGAAGACAATTTGGTTGATGAATACAAATTCCTTCAAAAGCAAAAGCACAAAATTAGTAACAAGGACATTATTCAAAAGATTGACCGGTTCTTGGAAGATTATGATGCTACAAAAAAATCTTTAGAAGAACAAGCTCAAGCTCAAGCTCAAGCTGCACAAGAAGAGGCTGAGAGAAAGGAAGACGACGATGCCTTTGTGCGTTGCCTTACCAAAGATGATTACGAAATATACCGTAAAACGCATCCTAACGGTCAACATTTGGAAGAAGCAACAGCCCAAATCAAGAAATTGGAAGAAGAGGCGGCTGAAGAAAAGAAACAGGAAAAGAAACGCACCATTTGGATGATTATCGGTGGTGTGTTTCTGGCTATTTTGCTTTTTGTGGGCAATCAATTTTTGCAAAGCTTCCGTAGCATTCGGACACAACGCAGTATGATGCAGATGCAGAAAGAAGCGGAAAACCGAGCCAAAAATATGGCTAAAAGCAAAACTCAAGGTGCCATCCGTAGGCAAACAGGTAAGGCGGTGAACCAAGCTCGACAAAAAAGCAAAACCGCTGTGCGTGGCGCTATTGACAAAGGCAAGAGCAAAATAGGGAATAATAGTAGTAAACGAGTATCGATCTGAATTCATTATGAAGCACCTTTATCATCTCATTTTTTTAATCGTTCTGTCTCTATTGCTATCTATAGAGACCACGACACAAGCTCAAGACATCGTCTTACAAAAAAACCAGGACGGCTCAATTAACAAAGAATACATCCTTGACGCATTTAGATCTTATGTTGACACTCAACCACAGCTTCCCCAGACAGAAGCTGAAGTAATCACTTTCTGTAGGAATTTTCTCGATGATGATCGATTGGATTTTTTTGATGACAGTATCGGTACTTGGAATATTAAAGACGATAGTCCCGAAGCAATCAATTTAACTCCTATAGAAGTCAGCGAACAATGCATGAAAGAAATGTTTAGTATTCTTGAGAAGAAACGAGATGAAAATGAAGCCCAACAGTTGGAAAAACAACAAAATAATGGAACTTCTTCTGAGACAATTCAACATTATTATTTGAAATGGTTTCTGATTGCATTAATTTTCCTATCCATCCTTGTTCTCATTGTTTTTGTTTTGATTAGAACTCAAATGAGGAACAAAAAAGCAAAGGAAAACATATTAATGGCGACTACAACAGGCACTAATGGTGGTACTGATATTGTTGTAAGGCGTAAAACCACTACCATTCTGCATAAGCAAAGCCTTGACGATGTGTTCAATAATAGCAACTATCTTGCCATTAACTGTTTCGAGTTCTGTAACGATTCCGCTGTGAAGAACATGTACATCAAAAACACTTGTATCATAGACCTCTATAACATGTATGCAGAAGACCTTAGGAATCCCAACAATCCCAAGGAAGATGGTTGCATGGTGTTAGGACGATGGGTACATGACGTAGATAGAGATGAATACAGTGTTTCTTTGGAAGAAATCGTCTATCCAGGAGATGATGCTATCTTTGCTGAATACGAACTGAACTTTGGTGCAAAAATCAAGCTAAAAGTCAGCGAAAAACTCAGAAAATTGAGACGCGAAACCGACTTACAATATGACTTGACTTGTTGGATACACTCCCATCCTGGTTTAGGTGTGTTCTTCAGTAATACTGACTGTAATTTGCATCTTCTTCACAAGCATCCCACCCATCCAAAAATCTTGACAGCCATTGTCATAGACATTCTTACGCCTCAACAAGAGTTGGGAATCTTTACTTTTAAACACGATTTAAACATCAACTCGAAAGCGGAACTGACCAAGCTTTATTCTTTAGAAGAATGGTACAAGTGGGCGGTGGAAAGCAGACGCACCTCTATTAAACCTGAAGACCTATATAACACATTGGTTGCAGCCAAATCGCGCACAAGCCAATGCTATACTATCGGACTTACTAACAGTGCCATTATCGATATAGACAAGATTACGACACAACAAGGCCAAAACACCTTTTATTATGTACACGGTTTCACCACTCAGCAAATGAATCAAACTATTCATGTGGCAACCAAGGTTGAAGATGTTGAGTCAATACCTGATAACGAGCTCATTGGTTGTTTTGTATTGGTCAATCATTGTAGCATTCCTACTATTAATAAGGTTGTTGCAGGTTGTCTCGATAAAATAAAATTTGTGTTGGTTTATTCGAAAGCTGATGGTATGCTCAACACTATACCAGTCATTTCCAACGACTTGTGTACTGACGAAACTTATTATGGAGAACAACAATTAGAAGAATTAAAGATATGGACAAGAAGAAAAAGATAATCATTGGATTAATTCTCAGCATGTTTTTTATTTGGGCATCACCAACGAATGCCCAAACGCCGAATGTCATCCAATTCGGCAACGAGAGTCATAAGTATGATGTTGGGAATGATAGCATCACTTTTTTCCTAAAAGTTCTTGATGAAAAAGGGAAACGTATGCCTGAGGTGAATACTTCCGATATGGTAGAGCATTTTGTCTTGATTGAGGACGGAGACACTATTTCAAAAAGCCGTTGGAATGTGAAGACCTTGACCGAGGGGCAACGTATACCTGCTGACTTCACCTTCTCTATTTTGGTTGACCTGAACATACCCAAAGATGGGAAAAAGCAGATTTTCACCGCCGTTGACTCTCTGGTAGCAAGTGCACATGATAGTTGTGTGTTCCTTTCTTTTTTTGGAGATGATGTCAGTCAAAGCCAATTAGTCACCAAGCAAAACTGCAGAGAATTTGAAGGACAGTTTAAAAACGGAGCAGAAAAGAAATATTTTTATAGTGCCCTTTACGGCAAGCTTTCCGAATTTGAGTGGGTCAAAGGCGCTCTTGTTGATTCCGTCAGATGGGAAGTTGGCTATGACGATAAAAAGAACGAAGCCTTTAAGAATAGAGTCCAGAATGGTGAAGGAAAGAATTTGCTGTTTGTTTTTGCCGAGAGCAGCATGCTTCCTAGTATTGAAGAAATTGATTTTCCTGCTGTCGTTGATTATAATGAAAAAGCCGTATATGCTCCCAAGGTATTTGCTTTCTTCTACGATGCAGGAAATGGCATAAGCGAAGATATGGAATCTACTTTGCAGGGTGTTACTGAGCCACGAGATGCCAATCACGAAATCATCCCTAACCGTCGGGGATTCTATATGTCGTCTAACAATATTGACAGTGTGTTGACCAGCTTTAAACAGGCCGTCAGAAACGAGATGTACGATTTTGCACTTACTTATAAGGTTCCCGAAAAAAAGACGTATTCTGGCGGAATAGTAAATTATGAAGCTTTATGGGATGACGAAAGAATTGGCGAATCATCATTCTCCACCATTGGCACTCCAGAAAACTCATGGCCCAAGCGAGAAGAGAGCACTAGTTATTCTTTAAAAAAATATCTAATAGCGCTGATAGTGACATTGGCTACTATAGTTTTGTTCATTATTATCATGAAAATACTTATCCCAGGTATAAAATCGAAGACTTTTGCGGCTAAATACTACAAGCGTTACAAGCCGGTAGCTCTATCGGAGAATGTTAAAAATGTCAAGCTGAGATGTCCTTTGTGCAGAATGGAAATCATGCCAGATGAAAAGGTTGTGACCAAGTGCAAGCATATTATGCATGTGAATTGTTGGAAAGTTAATGATTATAAGTGCGTTGAATATGGCCAAAACTGTAAGGAAGGCATACAGGATCACGTGCATTGGAAAGAGCTGTTCTCTATGGGAACATTGCGTGATTGTTTCTTGGCTATCATGGGAATCATGGCGGGCTTTGTCAGCTGGATGATCTACGAACTCACAGGAAGAGGACTTTTCAAAGGCATGGCAGCGGGAATTGTCAAGACTTTTTTCGGTAACGAAGCTCGAAGTTTAAGCATTATTGGTGAATGTGTGAACAAAGTTTCCTCTTTCCTCACTATCGGATTACTTTTAGCCTTTTTTCTTTCGCTCATCTTCAGAAATAACGATGGTGTCAAGAGAAAGGACTGGAAATCATTGCTAAAGATTACGGGGCTTTCTTTATTGTCAAGTGTTATCGGTATGGCAGCATTCGCTTTGGGATCTATTATTCTTTGTTTATGTCTTTCTCCCGAAAGCAACAGCATTCCATGGTACTATTCATTCCCTGCCTACTTATTGTTCTCGGTGTGCACCTCACTGAGCCTAACCATCAAATCCACCATTCCGATTAAGAGTGCTCTTTTAGGTGGTTTGGTATCTGCTGTCATCGGTTTCTTCGTGTTGTATTTTTCCAGTATTAGCAAACGTGAAGGTTGGATGAACATGTTGCTTGATTTTGTCATCTATGGTGGTGGTCTTGGAGCTTCGCTAGTCACAGTCAGAATGCTGGCTGAGAAATATTTCCTTGTCATCAAGGACGGAATCAAGGCAGGAACAAAAATACCGATTCACAAATGGATGAACGCCAATGGTGGTGGTCATAAAGTAACTATCGGTATGACACAACAATGCGAAATCATGATGAATTGGGAAAAGAGCAACAAAGTGGCTAAAGAACACGTGCAACTCTACATAGACCACACTCATTCGCAGGCTATGATGAGGCCTTTGGCTTTCACGGTTTTCAATATGAGGACAGAGCTTAATTCCAGCAACAAGCCCGTACCACTTTACAATAATGACACTTTCAAGATAGGGGATACCACTTTCCAATATGTTGAAAACTAACAAGCATTATGGAAAACAATAACAATAAATATGAATGGGGTGAGGGAGTTTTCACGCTGCTTTCTTGGTTCAAGAAAGAAAAAGTCAAAAATGCCAGAGTGTTGGTAGCAGGTGCTGGAGCTTTAGGCAATGAGGTCGTGAAAGACTTGGCTCTTTTTGGTGTTGGTCACATTTATGTGGTTGACTTTGACCAAATAGAATTGTCAAATCTTACCCGTTCAGTCCTTTTCAGAGAAGAAGACGCATACAATCATTCATACAAAGCCGATATTGTTGCCAAACGTGCAATGGAAATCAATCCACAAATCAAAGTTATTCCCATCGTAGGTAACCTGTTTTCAGAGGTTGGCTTCGGTATCTATCGTATGGTGGATGTGATCATTGGTTGTCTTGATAGTCGCATTGCTCGCTATCAACTCAACCGCCTGTGTATGCGGGCTGGCAAAACCTGGATAGATGGTAGTATTGAGAACATGACAGGTGTCGTAAAAGTATACACACCAGGCATAGCGTGCTATGAATGTGGCCTTTCGAGAGAGGAATTCAATAACATCATGTTGCGGACAGGATGTGCCGATGTGGTTCGCCTTCAAAGTTCGGCAGGACGAGTAGCTACTACGCCCATCAGTGCTTCAATCATAGGAGCTATGCAAGTACAAGAAGCCATGAAGATTATACACCTTGATACAGAGGCCGCTTCGCAGTTCCGTACATTACAAGGAAAAATGCTCCATTACGAGGGAATGACCAATAGCACTAAGGTCTTTAAGTTTGCCTCATGGAAAAACAATTGTCCTGCCCACGAATTTTGGGAAAACATCGTTGAAGGAACAGATTTGTCAGCGACACAATCTGTTAAGGATGTTCTCGCTTTGTTGAAGTCACTGCTCGATGTGGAATTTGTGGAGATAAACATGTGCAACAACAAGTTTATCGACAAGATAGTGTCTGATAGTCCAGAAAAGGAATTTAATGTCATGGTTCCTGAATCACGGCTGGATAGTTTTATTAGCAATAATGTTGAATTGAAAAAACTCAGTTACCGCACCCTGTTCCATAAATCGTTTTACGAAAACATCGATGTGGATTTTCCATATCAGGATCTCACGCTACAACAAATCGGCATCCCTCCTTTTGATGTGCTACAAGTAAGCACCGAAAAAGGCGTGTTTTATGTTGAGCTTAGTGCTGATTCAGTTGCGTTCCTATAATCGTTTATTATTATGCTTCCACGAAACATTCCCGATGACATCAATATTGAGCTTCTTCTATCCTATTTTTCAGAAGGATCATGTAAAATTGCGTTTAGCGGACTTCACAGACGCAATGCCTACAACGACCTCATGGATTTGGAGGATGACAATGGAACAATGAAACTGACCGTTGGACGCACTAGCCTATACAATGTTCTGCCTGAGTTGATGTTTCATCCCATTGATCGCTTTGACAACTTGCCAGCCGCCAATGAAAAGGAATTGTTTGAAGAAGCGTACGATGCCCAGGAACGTGAAATAGAAAATGCTTATAAGTTCTTTGCGCCCATAGATTTGATGCTGCTCCGTCTGCGTCTGGGCATTAGGGAGAGACTGAAAGAATATGCCGAGACTGACAAAATCATGATAGATATCCTTGGTGATGAAATCAACGAAGCGCAACGGCAAAACCGGTTCATTCGGCAAGTCCTTCCTTTTTTGCCTTTTTGTAAGTGGATTCGTGGAAACAGAACCCATTTGGCCTTGATGTTACGCAAAGTATTTATGGAAGAAGGTTTGAGCATTGGCATTGAGGATAAAAAGTATGAGTTCACAGATCCTTGTCCAAGATACGATACCCAACTCGGTTCAGACATAACTGGATTATATGTTGGCAACACGTTTTACGAACAAGTTACAACTTACGACATTTGTATTTGGTCTGAGAGTTTTTGTGATGCTGACTTTCTGAATGTGGTTGAGGAAATTGAAATCTTTCGCCAGTTCATCCAAGATTATTTCATGGGCTTGGAAGAGGTGTTGAAGTTTAACATTAGTTGCGACACCGATTCTATTCGCCTGTCGGATGAGTCTTTTTATAATTTTATGAATTACAACATGAATATTTGAATACCATGGAAAAAAGAATTTGTTGGAAAAAAGGAATGCGCTTGACCGATGACATCATGAGAGCGGCAGAAGATGCCACCGCTTCCAGAATCGGCAATACTTTGATATTATCATCAGCCGGACGATTCGGACTGTTTCCCAATGCTCGTTCGTTCAAACTAACCCTGAACATTAATCCTGAATATGTAGAAGTGCAGGCATTGGATTGCCTTGCCGTTACCAAAGGAGGACATTTGATAGATGTGCAATACGACACGCGCTATTCCAATCATCTTGAAAAGCGAGTTCAGATGCCTGTCATCCAAAGTGACAAAGAACTGTACTTAACCATCAATGCCTATCCCGAACAATGGGAAGAGACCACTGATGGCTACGAAGAACCTGTATACACGTTCTCATTAATGGGTGGCAATAGTCCAGTTGCTGACAATGCATTGCCCATTGCGCATCTTGTCGACACAGACTATGGAGGATGGCATCTTGATGAAATTGATTTTGTGCCTCCCTGCTTATTTGTGTCGTCACATCCAAAATATGAAGAGTTGTTGAATAGGTTCCTTCAAAACCTGATAGAAACTGAGGCAAAACTCTACCATTTGCTGCAAAGTGAAACTGATGAAGCTTTTCGCATCTTTTGGCCTTTTATGCAACAGATTCTCATTGACACCGATAAAAATCGTGACTTGATGACCCCCATGATGATGCTGGCCAACATTCAGAAGTTTGTTGGAGCTTTCACTTCTGCCTGCCAGTTGGACAAAAATCTCATACTTTCCGATGCCAACAATTTCAGAAACTATGCTTTGAAACCATACAACTACCAAAATGTATATCTGATGATTAAGGAGGGCTTGGAATTTGTTTTTTCCATCAACGAAAAGTTGAACAATGCTGAAATAAAAGAGCCTGAAAAGCCATCTTTGGATGCACCCGATGCTCCCTCTATCGCCAATGACCAGTTGTACCAAAACTGCAACAAGAGCATCATCTTTGTTCCTATACTCAACCCGACACCAGGAGCCATGGTTCAATTCTCAACAGATGGAGGTAATTCATTCCAAGAAGCCAAATTCAAAGGAAGCCAAATCGGCATGAAGTTAAAAAACAACTTCAGCTCGCAAAGAGAATTTGAACCCGACCAAACCTTAATTGTCAAGTTGAAAGCCGTCCTCGATGGGGTTGACAGCAACATCAACACATTCACACTAACCTTCCACAAGGATTATAAGTCTTGGCCTCAAATCTAATCGGCATGGTTTTTATCAGCACTCCTTTGGCTTATCGCAACACCGATTCCGCTTTGGGATTGGAACGCAGTCTCAATTCACAGATTGAATTGCTTGACAATCTTATTGAGCTTATTATTTTCACTCCGAGAGGTAGCTTCCTTGCTGACCCTGAATTTGGTTTTGAATATTGGAACCATGAGTATTCCAACATTCAATATAGCACTTTCAATAGTGGTCAAAGCGGAATGCTCGTAGGTCCTATGGGACCGGAAGTCACCAAATCAGAGTGTCAAGAGAGTATAAGGAGAAGCCTTCTGACTTATGCTCCGCAATTGAAGAATGTAAATGTGGAAGTCCAATTGGATACCGCATTCAACAAAGAACTACATTGGAAAGGAAAAGTTCAGTCAAAGCACCTTGTCAGTATCAATATTGAGGGAGAAATTGACAGTGGCATCAGCACTGACCAATACAGCAAGAGAATTGAATTTCTGATGGAACCTACTGCCAAACGGAGGGTGCAATACTAATCAGCAAATTTAAATAGAAACAGTCAATATGGACTTGGAATTAGAGAATAAAGTCAATGATGCCATCGAACAATTGAAGTTACTATCGTCTGACGTTATTAATTTCCAACAGATGGATCCAGTTGCCAAGATGATGCTCGTCGCCTTATTGAATGAGACCCAAAAATTATATGACCACGTTGATAGTATAGACCAACGTATTGTGGAACGGTATTGTACCGATTTCATTCCACGGCAAAAGGTGGAAGCTGTACCTGCCATTACACTAATCAATCCTATATTCAAAATCAACAAAGACGCAGAAAGCATTCAAATTGGTGCAGGAGCGTTTTTCTCCTATAAAACCGAAGGACGAAAACAACCTCTCAACTACATACCGCTTTTCAACACATTAGCCATTCCCTATTCTGACATCATTGTTTTGCACCAAAACAACGAATACAGTAAGAATGCGGACATGTACAAGCCCAACCGTTTATGGATTGGTATAAGGACAGGCGCTGAGATAGAATCCATAAAAGGGCTTTCCGTTTTCATTAAAGGAACAAACGGAATCATACCTGAACATGTTTATATTGGCACAGAAAGCAAAGAACTCGATTTTGCTACCGTAAGGGAAATGGAACAAATGGAGATGGCGGAACCATTTGATGCGCAACAAGCATCGGGGCAGTTTTTCTCGTTTCTGGACGTATGGAAAGAGTGTCTATTAAACATGAAAGATGCGGCACTTCTTTTTCTGACAGACAATACCAATAGCCGTGATCTTTTCAAGCCCAGAGCATACCCAAAAATGTTTGAACAATGG
>JAEEGL013688624.1_pt1 | contig 29657 bp, 23 predicted proteins | sample 9134231 | NCBI WGS metagenome assembly JAEEGL01 (sample SAMN16246548, study PRJNA631951) | gut metagenome | biome: gut microbiome; feature: rumen; material: fiber-attached | host: Bos | place: Iran: Karaj | collected 2018-10
CCGCAGCTCTCCTCGCAGGTGAACTCCAGATAGAACTTGGCGATAGCAGGCATGCAAGAGGTCTCGTCCATGACGACCATACCGCCGGAGCCCATCATCGAGCCGGCAGCCACGAGGCTGTCGTAGTCAATCTCGGTGTCGAGATGCTTGGCAGTGAGGCAGCCGCCGGAAGGACCGCCGGTCTGAACGGCCTTGAACTCCTTGCCGTCCTTGATACCGCCACCAATCTCGTAGATAATCTCACGCAGGGTGATACCCATGGGGACCTCGATCAGACCCACATTGTTGATCTGGCCGGCGAGGGCGAACACCTTGGTTCCGGGGCTCTTCTCGGTACCGATGGTGCGGAACCAGTCGGCGCCTTTGGTGATAATGATGGGGATATTGGCGAAGGTCTCGACGTTGTTCACGTTCGAGGGCTTGTCCATGTAACCGCGGACAGCGGGGAACGGAGGCTTCAGGGTGGGCTCGCCGCGCTGGCCTTCCATCGAGTGGATCAGAGCGGTCTCCTCGCCGCATACGAAAGCGCCGGCGCCATAGCGAAGCTCGATATCAAAGTTGAAGCCGCTGCCGAGGATGTCCTCACCGAGGAGGCCATACTCGCGGGCCTGGTTGATGGCAATTTTCAGACGCTCGATGGCCAGAGGATACTCGGCTCGGATGTAGACCAAGCCCTTGGTGGCACCGATGGCGTAGCCGCCGATGGCCATAGCCTCGACGATACTGTTGGGGTCACCCTCGAGGATGGAACGATCCATGAAAGCACCGGGGTCGCCCTCGTCGGCATTGCAGATGATATATTTCTGTTCGGCCTGGTTCTTGGCGCAGAGACCCCATTTGACACCGGTGGGGAAGCCAGCACCTCCGCGGCCGCGGAGGCCGGACTTGGTGATTTCGTCGATAACCTGCTGCGGGGTCATCTCGGTCAAGCACTTGGCCAGAGCCTCGTAACCGCCACGGGAGATGCTCTCCTCGATGTTTTCGGGATCCACAAAGCCGCAGTTGCGCAGGGCGATACGGATCTGTTTGCGGTAGAAGTCCATGTGCTTCGAGTCGCTGACGTGCTCCTTGTTCTCGGGGTTGGTGTAGAGCAGCTCAGGGACTTTACGACCCTTGATGATATGCTCGTTGACAATGCGCTCGACATCTTCTGGCTTCACTTGAGTGTAGAAGGTGTTGTCGGGCATGATTTTCACGATGGGGCCCTTCTCGCAGAAACCGAAGCAGCCGGTCTTGATGACCTGAACGTCATCTTTCAGACCTTTCTCTTCGAGAATCTTGTGGAAATTGTCAATAATCTGGAGGCTGTTGCTGGACTTACATCCGGTACCGCCGCAGATCAGAATATGCATTTTGTATTTTGCCATAATCTTTCTTAGTTTTAAGCTTTAAGTTTTAAGTTTTAAGTGGGGCGGAGGCCGTCGTGGCCGCGTCAGCCCACTTACAGCTTACAGCTTACAGCTCACAGCTTTAATTTACTTGTCAATGGTTTCGTAGTTCACGGGGATGATGCCCTCGACGAGTTCGCCGTTCTGGACGTACTTGGTGAGGATTTCATCGGCACGGTTGTTGTCGACGTGGCCGAAGACGATGGGGTCCTTGCCCGGGACGCGCACCTCGAGGGTGGGCTCGGCGTGGCAGTAACCCATGCAACCGGTCTGCGTGAAGACGGCAGAGATGTGGAGCTCGTCGGCCTTCTGCATCATGTGTTCCATTACCTGCTTGGCACCGGCGGCGATACCGCATGTGGCCATAGCAACCTTGATTTGCACCAGACTCTCCGGATTCTCCGCTTTTTCACGGACGTCGAGGTTCGACTGGAGCTTCTCGCGCATGGCTTTCAGGTCAGCCAAAGATTTTACTTTTGTCATACAGTGACTTTTTTAGGATTAATATTATTGTTTATTATTAATTATCAATCGCTTGTGCGGGCAAATTGTCTGCACAAGATGATGCAAATATACAGAAAAAAAATTAATTAAAAAGACTTTTGGAAAAAAATATCACTATCTCTGGTGAGAGATTGTGCTAACTGGGTGTATGTCAGGCTGTCTAGCTGCTCGCTTAGCCTGTTATTGCCTGTGTGGCTTTTCTATATTATCTGGATGGTGAAAAAAAACACTTCGTAGTATACTAAAACGATTGTGATGTCGTTATGATAATGTATTATACAGATTAATAAGTTATGAAGATACATGTCGTTCAGCATGATATCCGCACCCTGCGGATGGAAGAAAACTTGGAGTGGATTGTCAACGAACTGGACTCGCAAGCGTCGAAGGATGCGTTACTGACGGTTTTCCCGGCATGCACAGTGTGTGGAGCGCCACTTTTTGCCGCAGCAGGTTATACCGACGTGCAGAAACGGGCTCAGGCGGTGTTGCAGGAACTGATAGCGCGGTCTGAGCATCGGGCTTTCTTGGTAGGTATGCCACTACAGATTCAAGACAAGGGATTGTGTAATTCTCTGGTATTTGTGCAGAATTGTGCTATACGTGGTGTGGTGACGAAGAAATACCTTACTGTTGACGAACAGAAATACTTTGTACGTGGCGAAGGTGTCCAAGTGATTGACTTCCATGATCAGCGTATTGCCATTGGTTTTTATGAAGACTTGAAAGAACTGACCAAAGGTTTTGTTGAACAGCCTGATATGGTGGTATGCTGTGGTTGCCAAGTGTTTGACTACCAAAAGCCCTATCGCATCCGCTACCGTATGAGCAAGATTGTGGAAACGTTGAATGCCAGTTTGGTGTATGTGAACCGTACTGGCGGCGAAGGAAGTTTCCTTTATGCCGGCGGGTCGATGGCCATGAACGCCGCGGGCGGCGTGTTGTGCCAACTGCCTTATTTCGAGGCGGCATGTGAGACTGTCGACATGCAGCAGCTGGAGACTGTGGAGGACGAGAAGCCAGAGGCGGTGGAGCTGGTGTACAAAGCGCTGGTGTGCGGCATGCGCGACTATTTCCATAAGAACGGCTTGCAGCGGGCGGTGCTGGGTCTGAGTGGCGGTATTGACTCGGCCCTGGTGGCCACCTTGGCTGTCGACGCTCTGGGCGCAGAGAATGTGCATGGCTTGCTGATGCCGAGCCAGTATTCGACCGACCACTCGGTGAAAGATGCTGTAGACCTGGCTGATAATCTGGGCATAAAGTACGATATTGTCCCCATTAAACCAGTGTTCGACGAGTTCGCCAAAGCTTTGAAGCCTGTCTTTGGCGACCGCGCCGAGGATGTGACGGAAGAGAACCTACAGGCCCGCATACGCGGCACGTTGGTGATGAGTTATGCCAACAAGTTCGGTGCTTTGGCGCTCAACACCACCAACCGCAGTGAGGCTGCCATGGGCTATGGCACCCTCTATGGCGACTCGTGTGGTGCTCTGGCCGTCATCGGCGACCTCTACAAAACTGAAGTTTACCAGCTCAGCGAGTGGATTAACCGTGACGAGGTGCGCATTCCAGTGAACAGCATCACCAAAGCCCCAAGCGCGGAACTCCGCCCCGGACAGAAAGACAGCGACTCGCTGCCCGACTATGCTGTGCTCGACGCCATCCTCAACCTCTACCTTGACGAGAATATGACCGAGGACGAAATTGTCGACGAAGGCTATGACCGCGACACGGTGCAGCTGGCCATCCGCAAGACACGCCAGAACGAATGGAAACGCCTCCAGTTTGCCCCACAGCTCAAGGTGAGCCCAATGAGTTTTGGTCTTGACCGTCGCTGGCCGATTAGTTGATTTTTATACATCTCGCCTACGACAGCAATCAGATGCCTGTAAATTAAAGTATTTCTCCGGCAGTACGAAAGAAAAACAGAGAACTTATGAAGAATATAATTAAAACGCTTATTCTATTTCTTGCCCTTGCGGGCAGTGCTCAGGCTCAGATGCAGGCTTTGTTCGGCTATTCGACCTTCTGTCTTGCCGAACAGCAGCAGCCTTATATTGAGACTTACCTGCAATTCGACGCATGGACAATGCATTTCCAGCCAGTCGATGGCGGTTATCGTGCAGATGCTGAGGTGACTATTGTTTTGCGACAGCAGGATTCGGTGTGCTTCATGAAGAAGTATGACCTCGCTAGCCCTACGGTGGCAGACCTCGAACACCTCGACTTCAGTTTTCTTGACGTGCAGCGCTTCTCTGTCAACAACGGGCTATACACACTTGATATCACACTTCGCGACAAAGGTAGTGCAGCTCCTGCTTCGACCGTCAGTGAGAAGCTGCTGGTCAACTACGACAAGCGCCGTCCGGCACTCTCGAGTTTGATGATGCTGGCCAGTGTCAAACCCACCGTCAAGGAAAACATCCTCTCGCGTGGAGGTTACGATATGGAACCTTATGTGAGCGACTTCGTCCCCGAGCAGGTGAAGCAGCTCAATTACTATTACGAAGTCTACAATATCGACAAGGAAGTTGGCTCCAACCCGGTGTTGACTATGGTCTATATCGAAGAGCTTGAGACTGGCCGCCGTGTGGAGGCCTCCCAGTCTGTGAGCCGCCGCAAGTCAGCGTCTGTCGTCCCTGTGGTGGGCTACCTCGACATTGCCGGCCTTCCGTCGGGCAACTTCAACCTTGTCTGCGAGGTGCGTGACCGTGATAATCATCTGCTCCTCTTCAGTAAGTTGCCTTTCTTCCGCTCCAACCCCGAGGTCAAAGGTGCCACTGTTGGCGACTATGCCACTTCCTTTGCCGGAAAAATCACCGACGAGTCGTTGCTCAATCTCTACCTCGAAGCCCTTTATCCATTGGCTTCCGAGACCGAGAAGAGTGCTGTCTCCGAACTTGTACGTCGTCCCGGATTGGCAGAGAAACAGGAATTTCTGTACCATTTCTGGACCCTCCGCGATCCGATGGCTCCCGAGGCGGAATGGCTCAAATACAAGGAGCGTATTGACTATGTCCAGGAACACTTCAGCTATCCACTCACGCGTGGCATCATGACTGACCGTGGACGCGTCTATCTGCAATATGGCGCACCTGATTTCATACGCGACGAGAAGAACTTCGCCATCGTCGGACATTCCACCAGCCGCGAGAATCTTTCCTCCAACATCTCCGACCTCGGCAACAAATCATATGTCGGCGACGGAGTAGGGGTGGGGCAGGTCTTCTACCTACCTTATCAACTCTGGCGCTATAACCGTATCTCAGGCGACGCCGAAAACCGAGTCTTCATCTTCTGGGATGAGCACCGTTCCGGCAACTACCGCCTTCTCCACAGCAACGCTCGTGGCGAAGTGCAGGAAGCCGACTGGGAGCGCCGCCTCAGCCGTCAGCAGATTCCTGAAGGCGAAATCGGCGAAGTGGGTCGTCAGTTCAACCGTGGCTACTAATTTTCTGTCATTTATCGCCAACAACCACCCATGTTTCTCTTGTCAGACATCCTCTTCCTGGTAGTCTATTACGTGGTGGGCTATCGGCGCCGAGTTACGCGTGACAATCTTGCCGCTTGCTTCCCAGACAAATCTGAGCGTGAGCGTCGTTGTATCGAGCGTCGCTACTACCGCTATCTCTGTGACCTCTTGGTCGAAGGTGTCTATAATGCTCTTTTTGCTACGCCGCCCTACCTCAAGCGTCATTACCGCCTTGTCAACCGGCAGCTGGTCGATCGCTATTACGAGCAGGGGCGTACCGTTATCCTTATGTCAGCCCACTACGGCAATTGGGAGTACATGGTCAGTTCTCTCAACATGCAGTTCCTCCACCATGGTGTCGGTGTTGGAAAACCCCTTGATGACAAAAGCGTCGCTGCTTTCATCACACGGCGACGCACACGCTATGGTACCCAGGTCGTCGACCAGACCGACGTGCGTGACCACGTCGCCTTCTTCCACTCTCACCACGTACCTTGCGCCCTTATGATGCTCAGCGACCAGTCGCCCTCAAATCCGTACCGCAGTTATTGGACTACTTTCCTCGGCCGCGACACCGCTTTTCTCTACGGTGCCGAGCATTTCGCTCGTCAATACGACTACCCTGTCATCTACTACACTGTCCAGCGCGTCAGGCGTGGCCACTATCAGGTTACTTTCTCGCTCCTCTGCGAGCATCCGCTCCAAGTGCCGCAATACTCCATTGTTGAATCCTACGTTCGTCGTCTTGAGGAGCAAATCCGCCGCCAGCCGGAATTCTGGCTATGGAGCCATCGTCGCTGGAAACTAACACGCAACGGCCGTATCCGTAAGGACGGTACCATCAAAATCATCAATCCATGAACAGAATAGCAGTCGTCATACTCAACTGGAATGGCCGCTCCATGCTGCAACGCTTCCTGCCCTCCGTCGTCGTTCAAAGTCCTGTCGCCGACATCGTCGTTGCCGACAACGGTTCTACCGACGACTCCCTTGCATTCCTCCAGCAGCACTACCCTCAAGTTGAGCTTATTCCTCTTGATCGTAACTACGGCTTTGCTGAAGGCTACAACCGTGCCATCGATGCACTTCCTGGTAACTACGAGTACTACATCCTGCTCAACAGCGACGTGGAATGTACGTATGGCTGGATTGAACCTGTTGTCGCCATGATGGATGCCGATCCACAGGTCGCCGTCGCCCAGCCCAAACTGCTCATGTACGCCCAGCGCGACACTTTCGAATATGCCGGCGGTGCGGGCGGTTTCATCGACCGCTACGGCTACCCCTTCTGTCGTGGGCGACTTTTCTCCACCCTCGAGCAGGACCACGGACAATACGACGACCCGTGCGATATCTTCTGGGCTACGGGTGCCTGTATGTTCGTCCGAGCCAGCGTCTGGCATAGTCTGAAAGGACTCGATGGTGACTTTTTTGCCCACATGGAGGAAATCGACTTCTGCTGGCGCACCCATCTGGCCGGCTATCGCGTTCGTTACTGCCCGCAGTCCACCGTCTACCATGTCGGTGGGGGCACACTTCCCAAGTCCTCGCCATTCAAGACCGAGCTCAACTTCCGCAACAACCTCTCCATGCTGTATAAAAATCTGCCTGTCAAACGAAGAGGCTGGGTGTTGGCTATGCGTATGTGGCTCGACCGGGTGGCGGCGGTGAAATTCCTGCTTGAAGGTCATGTGGGCGAATACAAGGCCGTGCGCAGAGCCCACCGCCAATACCGGGCGTGGAAGCCGCAGTTGGACGAGAAACGAAAGAAAAGCGGCACTTGTCAGGTGCCGCAAGTCTATCAAGGCCTCTTGTTGCCCGAGTATTACCTTCTGGGGCGCAAGGTGTTTACTTCTTTGAAAGGATTTTTCAGCAAGTAGCTTGCTTATAAGAGCAGCAGCAGTTTGGCAAGAAAAAAGCCGACGTAGGTGCCGACGGCGTAGCCGAAGAGGCCGACGGCGATGCCGGGGCCTATGATGGCTTTGTTCTTCACCGCTCCCGCCACCACGGGGACGAAAGGTGGCGAGCAGATGAGCGAGATGCTGGAGGCCAGCGTGGTGTCGGTGTCGATACGGAAGAGAGCACTCAGCAGCACGTGCATCAGCAGCGAGCCCAAGGTGGCGATGGTAATGAAGAGGAATATGTGCGGGTCGATGTTGCTGAGAGTGCCCGTTGTCACCTGCGAGGCCACCGCGATGGAGAATACCAGTATCAGGTAGGTACCGGCTTCGAAGGTACGTTCCATGGTGCGCACACGCTTGAAGGTGGAGGCAATGATGGCCAGGGTGCTGATGCTGAGGATGAAGATTGTCTGGAACATATTATCCGGACACAGCAGCGCTATACCGGCTCCCACGGCAATGATGAGAATGGTCAGCACCAAGCTCTGCGCCAAGGTGCGGAGGTTGCTCTTTTTGAAGAGGCCGTAGAAAAGCTCGTGGTCGTGATTCTTGACTGTTACAGAGTTGTTGGAATGTATCTTGTCGTGAGGGAAGTCGGGCAGTAGGAGGCGTAGCACCCTTTTGCCGAAGAGGATGACGAAGAAGAGGTAGACGGCGCTGAGGAGAGTGCTGTAGGCCGAGGTGATGATGTAGACGGTGTCGTCGACGCCGAGGGCCACCTTGATGGAGGCCAGGTTGGCGTTGCCGCCCGTGTAGAGCCCGCTGAGCATGCCGCCGATGGCGGCGAAGGTCTCTTTGTTGTCTCCGGCGCAGACAAGGAAGCCGATGATGATGGCTATGCAGCAGCCGGCGATGCCGAGCAGCGTCGACTTGATGAAGGCCGGCGCCAGACGCGTCCACGAACGTATGTCGGACGAGAAGAGCAGCAGCGGTATGGCGAAGGGAATAGTGTATGTGGCAATATCGGTCTGTATCTTGTGTACATCAGGAGTATCGGGTATCAGGCCCGTGAGACCCAGCAGGCAGCCTATGATGTAGGCTATGATGATGGAGCCCACCTTGTTGAGGACCGGGAAACGGTAGGTGAGCCACAAGATGAGCAGTGGTGTGAAAAGACAGACGGATATGATGACATAGGTTGTCATGTGGTCAGGCCTTGAGGTAATCGTCGACGTGGCCGAAGACAATGTCGGCACGGGCGGCGAAACTCTCCTCCGTGGCGAAAGCTACATGAGGAGTCACCAGGCAGCGGTTGGTGGAAAGCAGCAGGTGGTCGAGAGGCAGGGGAGGCTCTTTTTCAAAGACGTCGAAGGCAGCCCCGGCAATGCGGTTTTTAATCAATGCGTGTCCCACGGCGGCGATGTCGCACACGGGGCCGCGGGCGGTGTTCACCAGCAGCGCCGTGGGTTTCATCAATGCCAGTTCTCTTCCGGATATCAGATTGCGTGTCTCGTCGCAGAGCGGCACGTGGAGGCTTACGATGTCGCTCTGCTGCAGCAGGGTGTCCATCGGCACATACTCCACTCCCATGGCCTTCACCGCGGGGCGCTCCGTGCGGCTCCAGGCAATCACCTTGGCGCCGAAGGCAAGCAGCAGCCGGGCTGTGGCGGTGCCGATGGCTCCGGTACCTATGATACCCACCGTCTTGCCGCGCAGCTCACGGCCGAGGAAGGTGCCGCGACTGCCTCCTCGGTGCATCTGTTCGCTGAGGGTGACGATGTTGCGCAGCAGGTCAAGCATCATGCCCACAGCCAGTTCGCTCACGGCGGTGGTGCTGTAGCCCGCAGCATTCTGCACCTCGATGTCATGTTCGCGGCAGTAGGCCAGATCAATATGGTCCAGCCCGGTAAAGGCCACGCTGAGGTAGCGCAGCTTGCTGCACTGCTTCAGCACCGTGGCCGTCAACTTGATGTTGCTGATGGCCACTATGTCGGCATCGTGCATGCGCTCGACAAGCGTCGGCTCGTCCTCGCGACGGTCCATGTAATAGGTGAATTCATGCCCCATGGCGGCATAATGGGTTTTGAGGGCCTCGAAACGCTCGCGGGATATTCCCAATGATTCAACACAGATGATTTTCATGGTATTCTTTTTTTTCTAGACTGTCCAGACGGTTCAGGATTGCCGGTTGTACGGGATTACCTGGCCTGTTTCCTTTTCTTGACCGAGAATCCGAAGCCCCCAATCCGCTCGCCGAGGGAATAGTACTTGCCGTGCGAATAGGCCAAGGGGCCGGCATGGTTCAGCTGAAACTGGCCGGTACTCTTGTCTATGAGGCTCTCTTCCGCGTCGATGGCCACCACGTCGGCCATAAACATGTCGTGTGTGCCCAAGGGACGCACCTCACGCACCCGGCATTCGATGGCCAGGGGGCTCTCCTTGATGAGAGGCGCTTTGACGAACTGTGCCGTCTCGGCATGCAGCCCCATCTCGCGGAACTTGTTGTAGTCGCGGCCGCTGCGCACACCGCACCAGTCGGTCTGCCGTGCCAGTTCGGTGGTCGTCAGGTTGATGACAAACTCACCCGTGCGGCTGATAAGGGAATGGCTGTGGCGTTCGGGACGGATGGACACGTAGCACATCGGCGGGTCGGAGCAGAGCGTCCCCGTCCACGCCACCGTGATGATGTTCCAGTTCTCCGGGGCATCGCCGCAGCTCACCATCACCGCCGGCAGAGGGTAGAGGAGGGTGCCCGGTTTGAAGGCCGTCTTCATTCCGAGAGCTTCTTCGTGAGATCCTCCACCATCGTGCGCATGTAGCGGTCCGTCTGGCGCAGGTTCTCAATCTGCTTGCACGCGTGCAGCACCGTGGCGTGGTCCTTGTTGCCGCATTGCGCGCCGATCACCGCCAGGCTCGACTTCGTAATCTTCTTCGCGAAGTACATGCTCAACTGGCGTGCCTGCACAATCTCGCGCTTGCGCGAAGTCTGCTGGATCGCGTCGACCGGCAGCTCCAAGTAGTCGCACACCACCTTCTGGATGTAGTCGATCGTCACCTCGCGGCTCGAACTCTGCACATACTTGTCAATCATCTGCTTCGTCAGCTCTAGCGTAATCTGCTTCCGGTTCAGCGAACTCTGCGCGATGAGCGATATCAGGGCGCCTTCCAGCTCCCGCACGTTCGTGTTGATGTTGTAGGCAATGTGTTCAATCACCTCGTCGCTCATCTCGATGCCGTCGTTCTGCAGCTTCTGACGCAGGATGCGCTTCCTCGTCTCCACGTCCGGAGCCTGCAGGTCGGCGTTCAGACCCCACTTCAAGCGCGAAATCAGCCGCGGCTCCAAACCCTGCAACTCGCCCGGCGCCTTGTCCGACGTGATGATGATTTGGCAGTTGCGCTGGTGCAGGTGGTTGAAGATGTGGAAGAACGCCTCCTGTGTCTTCGGACCCTTGTTCGACCAGAACTGGATGTCGTCCACAATCAGCACGTCCACCATCTCGTAGAAACGGATGAAGTCGTTCGTGCGGCCGTCACGTCCTGCTTCGGCATACTGGGCCATGAACTGCTCGCTCGTCACGTAGAGCACCGTCTTGTCGGGATGCAGCTCTTTGGTCTTCAGCCCGATGGCGTTGGCCAAGTGCGTCTTGCCGAGCCCCACGTTGCTGTGCAGCAGCAGTGGGTTGAAGCTCGTCTGGCCAGGCTTCTCGGCCACTGCGTAGCCAGCCGACCGCGCCAGCCGGTTGCAGTCGCCCTCCACGAAGTTCTCCAGCGTGTAGTTCGGGTTCAGCTGCGAAGGTATGCGGTCCTTCTTCAGGCCCGGGATGACAAAGGGATTGGGCAGTTCGCGCGCGCCATCTTTATTTATATTCACGGGGAGGTCGGTGAGGGGGTTGCGCGTATTGCGGCGCGGCTGCGACGGCAGCTGTGTCGTCAACGGCTCGCCCGGGATCGTCTGGTCCATCACGATGCTGTATTTCAGCATCGCGTTCGGTCCCAGGTGCATCCTTATCACGCGGCGCAGCAGGTCAATGTAGTGCTCCTCAATCCATTCGAAGAAAAACTGGCTCGGCACCTGCACCAGCAGCGTCGACCCCTCCAGCTTCAACGGCACTATGGGGGTGAACCACGTCTCGTAGGCCTGCCGGTTCTCGGGGCCCAGCGTGTCCTTGATCACCTCCAGGCATTCCGCCCATACTCTCTTGTAGTCGTCGTCAATAATCATAGTCGTTCCTGTCTGTTTTTGTCGATGGGTACATTGCTCGTGGGGAGATTGTGCAAACGGTTAGGATTCAATCGCAAAAAAACCATGTCTGCGCAGCCGCTCCCCTGGCTTTTCGTTTGCAAAGTTCCACCTTATTTTGTGCACAGAAAGTGAAAAAAAAATTTGCAACTGTCCGGGAAATTATCTAAAGACACTTCCCCCTCCGTCCCGGTCGGAAACGTAACATTTTTCTAAAACTTTTGTTTTCAAAAAGAAATTGATTTTTTTAACATTCTGCGATGCCTCCTAATATACGAAAAATAATTCACCGCTTGAAAAAAAATTCACCCAAAAAATCCCCTTTCGGCCACATCTTGTTCATAAGTCGGCAGGCGGTTGAAGATTAGAAACTTGGCGTTTAATATAAGAAATAAATGCATGGATTGCAGGCTGTTGCGACAATAATTTGATTATCAAACAACCGTTTTCCCTAGTTCATTTCTAACTCATTGATGCAGTGTCGGCAGGTCAAGTTATGCACCTAAGTCGGTTTGTAAGTTTTTGTCTAGACCCCCATTTTTTATTTTTGAAGAATCCACCCACGACTCCGCTGCAGCCATCACCTCATGGTCTGGGTTTGCTTTGTCCGTTTCCGCACACCCCTTGTCCCAGCCGTTTCACGGCATTGTCCCGGTAAAACCGAAGAAATACCGAAGACACAACGCCTGAAACAGGGCGAAGAGTGTGGGAATGGGACTCTTGATGCAGGGGTGAGGGTTGCTGATATATGCTGTCACTATCGTGTCATGTGGCTGATCCATGTTGAAGACTGATTGAATGGTAGAGTGTTTGCATAAAAATTTGCGTGTATGGAATAATGTTTGTATCTTTGCATTTTATTAATTGACTACATAATAATAAATAAAATACTGATTATGAAATACAACTTGATTGTTATAGGCAGCGGCCCGGGAGGCTATGTGGCTGCCGTCAAGGGTGCCCAGATGGGTTTGAAGACCGCTGTTGTGGAACGCGAAAACCTCGGTGGCATCTGTCTGAACTGGGGCTGCATACCTACCAAGGCCCTGATGAAAAGCGCACAGGCCTACAACTATGCCAAGCATGCAGCCGCCTACGGAGTGAAGGTGGAAGGCGTTGAAGCCGACCTGAACGCTATGGTCGACCGCTCGCGCGGTGTCGCTGCGACGATGAATAAGGGTGTCGAGTTTCTGCTAAAAAAGAATGGTGTAGACGTCATCATGGGTACGGCCAAGGTGTGCCCCAACCATATCGTTAACGTGGACGGCACCGAGTATGAGGCCGACCACATCATCATCGCCACCGGTGCCCGCTCAAAGGTGATGCCCGCCATGCCGCAGGACGGCAAGCACATCATCGGCTACCGCGAGGCTATGACGCTGCGTGAGCAACCCGCCCGGATGCTGGTGTGTGGCAGCGGCGCCATCGGTTCGGAATTTGCCTACTTCTATCAGTCGATTGGCACGCAGGTGACGCTGGTGGAATTCATGCCCCAGATATTGCCCAACGAGGACGAGGAGACAGCGGCACAGATGAGCCGCTCGTTCCGCAAGATGGGTATGAAGGTGATGCCTTCGTGCAGCGTGGAGAAAGTCGATATCGAAGGCGACGTGTGCCACGTTACGGTCAAGGACCTGAAAAAACAGTCCGAGACGGTAATCGATGTCGATGTGGTGCTGAGCGCTGTAGGCGTGGTTACAAACCTGGAGAACCTCGGTCTCGAGGAGACGGGAATCAAGTTTGAACGTGGCAAGATTGAGGTCAACGATTGGTACGAGACGTCGGTGCCCGGCTACTATGCCATCGGCGACGTGGTGCACGGTCCTGCGTTGGCGCATGTGGCATCCAAGGAGGCTATCTGCTGCGTGAAGCATCTGGCCGGCGGCGATGCCGAGAAGGTGAACTACCAGAACGTTCCAGGCTGCACCTACACAGTGCCTGAGGTGGCCAGTGTGGGTCTGACCGAGAAGAAGGCTGTCGACGCCGGCTACGAAGTGAAGACGGGCAAGTTCTTCTTCAAGGCCAGCGGCAAGGCTACCGCTGCAGGCAACACCGACGGATTTGTGAAGATTGTGGCCGATGCGAAGACCGACCAGATTCTTGGAGCACACATGTGCGGTGACAATGTGACCGAGATGATTGCCGAGGTGGTCGCTGCCCGCGAGGCCGGTTTGACGGTTCGCCAGCTGGCGTCGGCCATCCATCCGCATCCCACGATGAGTGAAGCTGTGATGGAAGCCCTCGAGGCTGTCCACGGTGAGGCTGTACATGGTTGATTAACATAGGGTACCGTTATGAAACTGTTTCCGTACAAACGTAAGAAGGTTGCCGACAATCTGTATGTCCGCGTGAGTAACCATTTCTATTATTCTGACTTTGGCGTGCGTGGACGTGATGAGGTGCATCACTACGGGCACCGCTATGTTTGTACGGGAACTCCCGGTACCGGTTTTATTGAACGCGACAGCGAGAGCCATAGCTACCACGTGTTTGTCCGCAAGCATCGTAGCCTCCGTCCGCATTCCTATTGGGATCTGCTCTTCGAAAGGGAACCCGACTACGGTCGTGAAATGCAGCTGGCCACAGAGGTGATGCAGACTTCGACCGACCCGCGTAAGCGTGCGTTGCTGGAGTGCTACACCAATGCCCTCATCATCGGTAGCCGTGAAGAGGAGATTGAACGTATCATCCGGGGTGTGAAAAACCGCATGGGCCACCGCCATAATAAGTACATGGTGAGCATCATCAGTCACTTCAAGCGCAAGATTATTCAGCTTGACCGTGATATGGATGCGGTGGTGTATCAGGTGAAGGACCACTGCTCGGACGAGACCTATGTGGCCTACCGTGCAATGATTGAGGCGTTTGTCCGGATGACCGACCGTTGTCGCCGCATCTGGCACCACAACGACACGTTGAGGAACAGCTTTGCACAGGTCTTCTTTGACATGGGCATCTTCGACTTCATCCGCAACGACGGTTTCCTGCCTCTGATGCGTGATTCGTTCGGAGTGCAGTACTACATGCTCCCTGATGCTGTGATTGTGGCACGCTCGTCGGTAGACTTTGACATCGTGCCGCTGAAGACGCTGACCATTGTCTATCAGGAGACGGCTGTCGAGGAGCCGACCGAGCTGCTATCGAGCAGCATCGGCGATGCCGCCTGCATGATGCTAATACCCGATTTGAAACTCACATTCTACTTCAACCATGCACGTGTGGTGGCGGATTTCGTGCATTCGGTGGATAAACTAAAACAGACGCTATGAGTAAGACGCAGCGACATACCTACCGATTCAATCCCCATACACTGAAATACGAGAAGGTGTTTGTGTCGTTGCGCACCCGCATACGCCGCATCAGCTTCAACGTGCTCTTCGGCGTGGTGCTGGGTGTGGTGCTGGTTTTTGTCGGACTGCAGTTTGTCGACTCGCCCAAAGAACGCAGTTTGGAACGCCAGGTGGCACAGTACAAGCGCCAGACGCGCCTCCTGTCCGACCGCGTGGAACGGGCCGAGCGGGTGCTGGAGAATATCGAGGAACGCGACGATGTGCTCTACCGAACCATCTTCTCCAGCGAACCCATAAGCGATGCCGAACGCCACAGCGGCATCGGCGGAGTGGAACGCTATGCTGAGTTCGACCAGATGGAAAACGGCGCCCTCCTGAAAGCCACCTCCCAGCAGGTCGACGACCTCACGAAAAGACTCTATGTCGAATCCAAGTCGCTCGACGAACTCTATGAGATGGCTCGCAACAAGAGCGAACGTATGGCCGCCATGCCCGCCATCCTGCCGATTGAAAAAAACAAGTGTAAGGTGGTCAGCGGCTTCGGCTATCGTTATCATCCCATCCTTCACTACCGCCGCCTGCATTCCGGCATCGACATGACGGCCCCAAAGGGAACCCCAATCTACGCCACCGGCGACGGTGTGGTTCGTATTGCAGGCCGCAGCAGCGAGGGCTATTCCGGCTACGGTATCGTAGCCCTGGTCGACCATGGCTACGGCTTCCAGACCCTCTACGCCCACATGCAATCTGTCAAAGTGCGTGTGGGACAGAAAGTCAAGCGCGGCGAACAGATTGGCACCGTCGGCAGCTCCGGCATGTCATCGGGCAACCACCTCCACTACGAAGTGATTCAGAACGGCAAGAAGGTCGACCCCGTATACTATTTCTTCAACGATTTGACTCCCGCCGAGTACGAGGATGTGCTCGAACAGGCTCGACAGGATAACCAAAGCATGAGTTAGTGGTATGGAAATAAGGATAGACGACAATGCCGGATACTGCTTTGGAGTGGTGAAAGCCATCGGTGCCGCCGAGGAAGAGCTGGCCCGTAACGGCAACCTCTACTGTCTGGGCGACATCGTACACAACAGTGCCGAAGTCGAGCGCCTGAAAGGCATGGGTCTGCATGTCATTGACCACGACACACTCCTTCAACTGCATGGCTGCAAGGTGCTCATCCGGGCCCACGGGGAACCTCCGTCGACCTACAGCGCCGCTCGCAACCGCGACATCACTCTTATCGACGCCACCTGCCCCATAGTGCTCGCCCTGCAGGGCCGCATCCGCCGCGGTTACGAGGAGATGCGCACCCGCAATGGTCAGATTGTCATCTTCGGCAAACCTGGCCATGCCGAGGTCATCGGCCTCAACGGCCAGACCGACGGCACCGCCATCATTGTCAGCCGTGAGGACGAGCTCGACCACATCGACTTCCAGCGTCCCTTGCGGCTCTATTCCCAGACCACCAAGAGTCGCGAAGAATACCGCCATCTCATCGCCAACATCGAAGCCCGCCTGCCTCAGGGGACCGACTTTGTGGCTTTCGACACCATCTGCAACCGCGTGGCCAACCGCGCCCGTCAGCTGGAAGCTTTCGCCGGCAGTGTCGATGTGCTCCTTTTTGTCGCCGGCGCCAACAGCAGCAACGGCCACTATCTCTATGAATACTGTCGCAAGGTGCAACCCCGGACTCACCTCATCGGTGGCCCGGACGAGGTGCAGCGGCGCTGGGTCGCCGGCGTCGGCAGCGTCGGCATCAGCGGCGCCACCTCCACTCCGCGCTGGCTTATGGAGGCGGTGGCCGACAAACTTAATTATCTCCAACCGTGACTCTCGACCGCCTCATACTCACCAATTTCAAGAACTACACAGAGGCCGACATCGCCCTCTGCGGCAACGTCAATTGCTTTGTCGGCAACAACGGCGCCGGCAAGACCAACCTCCTTGACGCCGTCTACTACCTCTCTTTCTGCAAAAGCTATTTCAATCCCGTCGACCAGCAGAACATCCGTCTGGGAGCCGACTTCTTCGCCATCCACGGCCACTTCGGCGCCGACCTCTACAGCTGCATCCTCCGGCGCGGCCAACCCAAGCAGATGCGCTGCAACAAGAAGGCCTATAAGACACTCCTCGAGCACATCGGCAAGCTGCCCCTGGTCATGGTGTCGCCCTCCGACCAGAGCCTCATCACCGGCGGCAGCGACCTCCGACGCCGTTTTGTCGACGGTGTCGTCTCGCAGTGCGACCATGCCTATCTGGAACACCTCCTTCTGTACAACAAAGCCCTCGACCAGCGCAACCGGCTCCTCAAGCAGATGTGGGAAGACCGTGTGTGGGAAGAACCCATGGTGGTTGTCTGGGACCAGCAGCTCGTCCTCCACGGCGAATACCTCTACCGCCGGCGGCAACAGTTCATCGACGATTTCATACCCCTTTTTGAAGAATATTACCACAGCATCGCCGGCACCGACGAGCCGGGCTGCATCGCCTACCATCGCGATTCCCGTCCGCTCGACATCCAGCTCCTCGAAAGCCGGCAGTCCGACAAGTACGCACAGTACACCACCTGCGGACCCCACAAGGACGACATCCTCTTCTCGCTCCTGCCCGACATGTCGGTCAAGCGGTTCGGCTCGCAAGGGCAGCAGAAAAGTTTCGCCTTGGCACTCAAACTGGCCCAGTTCCAGTATCTTAACGACCTTTTGGGACAGAAGCCTCTCTTGCTGCTCGATGACATCTTCGACAAGCTCGACATCGTACGTGTCAAGCAGCTTATCGCTCTCGTCGGCAGCGACCGTTTCGGACAGGTGCTACTCACCGATACCCAGCCCGGCCGCGTGCAGGCCATCTTCGACGAGCTCCCACGGCTGGAGCACCGCTTGTTTCAAGTAACGAAAGGAGAAGTCAATGAATTGGGAAGATAGGACCGCCGACTACTACATCCAGCGCATGCTGCGCCAATGGGACATGGCCGATTTCGCTTCCGAAATCGAGGTCGACCGCGTTTACCGTCAACTCGCCGGCGACTTCATCTCCCGTCTCACCCAGCGTGTCAGCTTCAAGAAAGGAACCCTGCGCCTCAAATTCATGACCGCCGCCTTAAGGCACGAGATGACTATGCGTCGCGAGAGCTTGCAAGACAGAATCAACGACCAACTCGGCGGCGATGTCGTAAAAAAAATTGTAATCTCCTAACTCAAAACTTAAAACTTAACACTTAACACTTAAAACTCAAAACTTAACACTTAACACTTAACACTTAACACTTAAAACTCAATATGTCCTCCCTCTGGCAAGCATTGATGTTGGTGCGCCGCAGCGACAAACCCTCGTTTTGGCGGCGCGTGCTCTATGTGCTTCTGCAGAGTCTGCTACCACTCGCCAACCTTTGTCTTCTCAAGCTTTTGGTCGACAGTGTCGCTGCCGGCGTCAGCGGAACTCAGTCGCCCGTTGCCTTCCTGCCCGTACTTCTGGCCATGGTGGGAGTCTTCCTGCTCAACCGCATCGTGGCAGCTCTCGACGGCGTCAATGGTGACTACTTGAGCCAACGCCTCATCGACTACATGAGCGACATCATGCAGCGTCAGGCCGCGCGCCTCGACCTCAGCTACTACGACACGCCCTCCTATCACGACACCTTCCACCGAGCCCAGCAGGAGGCGGGCCTAAGGCCGATTCAGATACTCAATAACTTCATGGCCGTCGGTGGCGCTCTCGTCTCAATCGTGGGTGTCACCGCCATGCTTCTCTCGGCATCGTGGTGGATTGTACCCGTCATGGTCGTCGCCGTACTGCCAAGTTTCATCGTCCGGCTCCACAAGGCACGTAGCATCTATTCCTTCCGCCGATCCAACACGCAAACCTATCGCCGCACCTCCTACTACAACCATCTGCTCACCTCACGCGAGGCCGCCAAGGAAATGCGCGTCTTTCGTCTCGCACCCCATTTCCGTCGCCTCTTCGTCGAGTCACGTAGCCAGCTTGTGGGACGTCTACTGCGTATCTCACGCCGTCTCGGTATGGCCGATATCCTATGTGCCGTCGTCGAAGCGACCGCCATGCTCGCCATTGTATACCTCCTCGCACGCCAGGCATTTGGCGGCGCCATCACTGTAGGTACCTTTGTGATGCTCTTCGAGGCTTTCCGGCGGGGGCAGGGATATCTCTCTTCACTGGTGGCCGGTGTGGCGGGACTCTACGACAACCGCCTTTTTGTCAACAACCTCTTTGAATTCCTGCGTCTCGAACCCACCATACTCTCACCTGACGAACCGCTGCCTTTGCCCAAGACAATCGAGACCGTCGAGTTTCGTGATATCACCTTCCGTTACCCCGACATGCAGCGTGACGTGCTGTGCCACTACAATCTGACGGCAAGGGTGGGGGAGGTGACCCGCATCGAGGGTGAAAACGGATATGGCAAATCGACTCTCGTCAAGCTCCTGTTGCGCCTCTACGATCCCCAGCAGGGTTCCGTACTGCTCAACGGCATCGACATCCGACGCTTCCGCCTGGACGAACTGCGTCGCATCATGGGCGTCCTCTTCCAGGACTTCGTCCGCTACAACTGCACCGCTGCCGAGAATATCTCTTTTGGCGACACAGCCCCCCATTCGGTCGAGGATGCTGCACGGCAAGCGGGTGCCGACAAGGTGATAGATTGTCTGCCACATGGCATCGACACCCAGCTTGGGCGTGTTTTCGACGGGGGACAGGAACTCAGCATGGGACAGTGGCAGCGTCTGGCACTGGCCCGAGCGCTCCAGAGCGACGCCCCGCTGCTGCTGCTTGACGAACCTGTGGCCTGGATTGATGTCAACGCCCGTGAACGATTCTTCGCCACCCTCGAACAACTGAAACAGCACAAGATAATATTATTGATAAACCACGCATAGAACTCAAAACTAAAAAATAAACACTAAATATGTTTTACCATCTTGAACCCATAAAAATAAAAGAGTGCCAGGAGAATCTGTTGCTCCTCTACGGCGACGAGGTACCCGAACGCAACCTGCCGCTCAGCCGCAAGGAGATTGAAACCCTCAAGACACGCCGCGCCGAAGGCAAGGACCTTCTGCTCTCGTTCGACCGTCTGCCATACAAGCTCTACCTTCTCTCCTTCAATAGCGAGACCCCCATGCCCGAATGTCAGGAGGGGCTGCGCCGGAAGGCGATGGATGTGCTCAAAATGCTTGAAGTCGACCGTCAGACGTCGCTGACGGTCAGTGGTCTGGGTGTGCTGCCTGAGGAGGTGATGGCCGTTGTAGAAGGACTCACGCTGGCCGATTACAGCTTCGACCGCTACCGCTCGAAGGAGGCATTCCATCTGGAGAACCTCACGGTCGACAGCTTCTACATCAAGCCCGACCAGCTTGAGAGCGCGCAGCGTCTCTGGAACCGCATCTTCTGGTGCCGCGAGTGGGTCAACCTCCCTGTCCAGGATCTCAATGCCGCCGCCTTCGCCGACGAACTTGCAGCTATCGCCGTCGATCTCGACAACGTCACATGCACCGTCATGGACCGCAAGCAGATTGAGAGTCTCCGCATGGGAGGTCTCCTCGCCGTCAACCGCGGCTCTGTCGACGAACCCCGCTTCGTCGTGCTCGAATACAATCCTCCGACCTCCAACCTCCGACCTCCGATATGCCTTGTCGGCAAGGGTATCATGTACGACACCGGCGGCCTCAATATCAAGCCCGACGACTATATGCAGGAAATGAAGTCCGACATGGCCGGCGCCGCCACCATGGCCTCCGTGCTCTTCGCCGCCGCCGACAACCGGCTCCCCGTCCATCTCGTCGCCCTCCTCCCGCTCACCGACAACCGCCCGGGTTTCAACGCTTATGCCGCCGACGACATACTCACCATGTACGACGGCACCACCGTCGAAGTCGTCAACACCGACGCCGAAGGGCGTCTCATCCTCGCCGACGCCATCGCCTATGCCGCCCGCAACTACAACCCCTCGCTCATCATCGACGCCGCCACCCTCACCGGTGCCGCCGTCCGTGCCATCTCCACCTTCGGCATCGCAGCCATGCAGCAACATGCCGACAACCCCATGACCATGCTTTCCCTCGTCGGCAAGCAGGTGTATGAGCGCCTCGTGGAATTCCCCATGTGGAAGGAATACGACGAACTCATCAAGAGCGAGGTGGCCGACCTGCGCAACTGTGGCACCACGCCACAGGCGGGCACCATCACCGCAGGTAAATTCCTTGCCCACTTCGCTGGCGACACTCCCTACATTCACCTCGACATCGCCGGCGTGGCCTACTTCACCAAGCCGCAGCACTACTATCGTTTCGGCGCTTCTGGCTACGGCGTCCGTCTCCTTTATGCCTTCCTCCAGATGCAGGATATGATACAATAACACCATGTATACACCCTTCATTCCCAACACGTTCTTCTCACGTTCTTCTCACGTTCTTCTCGATATCGAGAAGAACGTGAGAAGAACGTGAAGTAACAGCCGAAGGAAGAGTGCTTTATAATAACGTCAAACTAAATAAAAAAGAGAAAGAATGAACGAAGAAAAGAAAATAAAAGTGGCCATCACTCACGGTGACATCAACGGTGTGGGCTACGAAGTAATCCTCAAGACCTTTGGCGACAGCCGCATGTTCGACCTCTGTACCCCCATCGTCTATGGCTCCACCAAGGTGGCCTCCTACCATAAGAAGCTCCTCACCTCGATGCCGCAGGAGATGCAGTTCACCTCCATCCGCGACGCCTCCGAGGCGCAGGATCGTAAGTTCAACTTCATTAACCTCACTTCCGAGGAGGTGAAAATCGACCTCGGCAAAAGCACCGACGTGGCCGGCCGCCTAAGCCGCGAGAGCCTCAACCGTGCTTGCGCCGACCTCAAGGCCGGCAAGGTGGATGTGTTGGTCACTGCCCCCATCAACAAGCGCAACATCCAGGCTCCAGATTTCGACTTCCCGGGTCACACCGAGTATCTCTCTCATCAGTTTGGCTCCTCGAGCCTTATGATGATGGTCTGCGACCGCATCCGCATCGGCATCATGACCAACCACTATGCGCTGAAGGATGTGCCCGGCGCGCTTACCCACAACCTGCTCTTCGACAAGATGATGCTGATGAATGAGAGCCTCAAGCGCGACTTCGGCATCACTCGTCCCAAGATTGCCGTGCTGGCCCTCGACCCCCATGCCGGCGACGATGGCGTCATCGGCGACTTCGACAAGAAGGTCATCCGTCCCGTCATCGACGAGGTGCAGTCCAAAGGCGTCCTCGCCTATGGGCCTTTCCCCAGCGACGGCTTTTTCGGAAGCTCGGAGTTCAACAAGTTCGACGGCGTCCTTGCCCTCTATCACGACCAGGGACTCATTCCCTTCAAACTCATGTCCTTCACCGAGGGTGTCAACTACACCGCCGGCCTCCCATACGTTCGCACCAGCCCCGCCCACGGCACCGGCTACGACATCGCCGGCAAAGATAAAGCCAGCGAGCAGTCGTTCCGTGCTGCCGTCTATCTGGCCTGTAATATCCTACGTAATCGTAAGGAATACGACGAGTTGAATGCCAACCCATTAAAATAGTTGATAGTGTGTAGTGGGTAGTGTGTAGCACAAGACCACAAATGCTACCCACTATCCACTATCCACTACCCACTCAAAAAACAATGAAGAAACTCCTCTTAATCGACGGCATGGCGGCCGTTTATCGGGCCTACTACGCCCTCAACCGTACCCCCAGACTCAACTCCAAGGGTATGAACACCTCGTGTGTGCTTGGTTTCACCACAACGCTCTACGACCTGCTTCGCTCTCAGCAACCTACGCATGTCGGTGTAGCCTTCGACCTGCAGAAACCGACTTTCCGTCACGAGTTGTATGCCGACTACAAGGCCAACCGCGAGGCTATGCCAGAAGAAATTCAGATGGGACTGCCGTGGGTGAAGAAGATTATCGAGGCGTTCCGCATCCCCATCCTCACCTGTGAGGGTTTCGAGGCCGACGATGTAATTGGCACTCTCAGCCACAAGGCTGAGCAGGCAGGGTTTGACCAGGTGGTGATGGTCACGCCCGACAAGGACTTTGCCCAACTGGTCACCCCTACGGTCAAGATGTACCGTTTCGGCCGCATGGGCAAGCCCGACACCCTCATGGGTGTAGACGAGGTCAAAGAGAAGTTTGACGTGAGCGACCCTCGCCAGGTGATTGACCTCCTCGGTCTCTGGGGCGACGCCTCAGACAACATACCCGGCATTCGCGGGGTGGGGGAGAAGACCGCCAAGAAGCTTATCGCCCAGTTTGGCTCTATCGAACAAATGGTGGCGCATGTCGACGACATAAAGAATGAGAAGTTGCGCATCATGGTGAGCGAGCACGCACAGGATGCACTCTTCTCCAAACAGCTGGCCACCATCTCGCTCGATGCCCCCATCGTGTTCGACGAAGCGGATTTGCAGTTGCAGACGCCCGACTATGAACTCTTGCGCGACCTCTGCAATGAGTTGGAGTTCCGTCAGTTTGCCAAGCGGCTCTTCACCGATCTCTCGGTGACGGACCCCGCTCAGGCGGTGGCATGGGGAAGCCAGAACAGCCAGACTACCCCGAATGAGCAGAAAGCTCCGAGCGCTCCGACGCTCTTCGACCTCGCCCCATCAGTTCCTGAGACTCCTGTTGTGGAGAGTAGCCCCCTCACTCCCGAGGTGCTGGAATCCCTTCGGGGTAGGGACGTCGCCATCCTCTTCGATGGTCCTACGGTGTTGCTTTCCACTTCGGCCGACGATGTATGGACAGCCAAAGTGTCCGACCTCGACCTGCCTCGGTTCCAAGCCCTCATGCAGGACCATGATACCGAAAAGCTCTGCTTCGACCTGAAGAATCTAAAGTATATCCTCGATGAGCTTGGGGCTGTGCTCCGCGGTACGGTGTTTGATGTCCAGTTGGCCCATTACCTTCTCGACGCCGAGATGCGCCACTCGCTCGACTTCATCTGCTCCTCGTTGCTTGGCTTCGAACCCCAAGGCTCCGTGGCACTGGTCGCCGCCCTCTGGCAGCTGTATCCCCTGATGGCCGCGCGCCTGAAGGATGCCGCCTTGGTGCACCTCTACTCCGACGTCGAACTGCCGCTGGTCGACGTGCTTATCGACATGGAGAAGGAGGGCGTGCGTATCGATGTGGAGGCCCTGCGCGCCTACGCCGCGCAACTTTCCGATGAGCGCAGCGCCATCGAGAGGCAAATCTACGACTTGGCTGGGATGCAGTTCAATATCAGTTCGCCCAAGCAGTTGGGCGAGGTGCTCTATGAGCAGCTGAAGGTGACCGACCGTCCCCCTCGCACCGCCACCAAGCAGTACAGCACCGCCGAGGAGGTGTTGCAGAAACTGTCCGACCGCCACCCCATCATCCCGCTCATCCTCGAGTACCGCTCCATCACCAAGCTGGTGGGGACCTATCTCGATGCCTTCCCCAAGCTCATCAACCCCGCCACGGGGCGCCTGCACACAGTGTATAACCAGACCGTCACCGCTACGGGGCGCCTTTCGTCCAGCAATCCCAATCTGCAGAATATCCCTATCCGTACCGAGCGCGGACGCGAGATTCGGCGTGCCTTCGTGGCTCGCGACGACGACCACCTGCTGCTTGCGGCCGACTACTCGCAGATCGAGCTCCGCATCATCGCCTCGCTGGCCAAGGACGAGCACATGCTGCACGCCTTCAACAGCGGTTTCGACATCCATGCCGCCACGGCGGCCAAGATATACCACCTGCCGATGGAAGAGGTCACCAAAGACCAGCGCCGCAACGCCAAGAGCGTCAACTTCGGCATTGTCTATGGCATCTCTGCCTTTGGCCTCAGCGAGCAGCTCGGTATCCCCCGTAAGGAAGCAGCGGCGTTGATTGAGGAGTATTTTGCTCAGTATCCCGACATACAAGCATTCATCGAGCGCAGTAAGCAGTTCGCCCGCGAACATGGCTATGCCCGCACCCTGCTGGGGCGCCGCCGCTATCTTCCCGATATCAACTCGCGCAACGCATCGGCACGTGCCTTTGCCGAGCGCAACGCCGTCAATATGCCCATACAGGGCACTTCGGCCGACATGATCAAGCTGGCCATGGTGCGTATCCATGGCGAACTGCGGAAGCGGAACCTCAAGAGCAAGATGATTCTGCAGGTGCACGATGAACTCGTTTTCGACCTCTACCGTCCCGAAGAGGCCGAGGTACGCGAGCTGGTGGTCCGTGAGATGCAACAGGCACTGCCCCTTGACGGACTCACTATCGACGTGGGAATCGATGTAGGTCCCGACTGGCTCAGCGCCCACTAGATTGACTTCTTACCCACTTCCCACTTAACACTTCCCACTTCCCACTTAACACTTCCCACTTACCTCTCCTGACCAGCTGGGGAGCGAAACGGACAATCAGGACTGCCGAGAGGATAAGCGACAGCACCTCGGCGATGCCCCACGAGCACCAGATGCCGTCGATGCCGAACAGGGCCGGCAGCGTCCACACGCAGGCCAGTTCGAACACCAGCGTCCGCGTGAAGGCGGCCACGGCGCTCACCACCCCGTTGTTCATCCCGGTGAACAAGGCCGAGACGAACATGTTGATACCGCTGATGAGAAATGCCAGCATATATAGTCGCATAGCCCTGATGGTCAACGCCGTCAGGGCTTCGTCGTAGCCCACGAAGACCCGGGCCAAGGGGCTGGCGAAGAGTTCGGACGAGAGGGTCATCATCACCCCAAGTACCCCGATGATGGTCAATGACTTGATGAACAGCGACCGCTGCTCCTTCACGTCACCGGCGCCGTAGTGGTAGCCGATGATGGGGGTGATGCCGATGTTGTAGCCGATGAAGACGGCGGCGAAGATAAAGGCGATGTACATCACCACGCCATAGGCCGACACGCCGTCCTCGCCCAGATAGTGCATCAGCTGCAGGTTGTAGCACATGGTGACGATATTCATGGCGATATTGCCCACGTATTCCGACAGCCCGTTGGTGCAGGCCTTGCCAATGTAAGGCCAAAGAATGCGGGTTGGGATGATGCGCAGGGTGCCGCGGTTGCGCTTGGAAGAGAAGTAGAATACGGGGAACAAGCCGCCCACCAGACAGCCTGCCGCCGTGGCTATGGCGGCGCCGGCCACTCCCAAGCCCAGTCCCCATACCAGTACGGCATCGAGCACAATATTGACCATGCCGGCCACCACGCTCATCAGCGTCCCCAGCTGCGGCCGCTCGGCCGCCATGTAGAACGATTGGAAGGCACATTGCAGCACGAATCCAGGCATGCCAATCATGTTCAGCCGTATGTAGGTCACACACTCGTCCATCATAGGTTTGTCGGCACCCAGCCAGCGCGCCACCGTCGGTGCTCCGACGGCCAGCAGTACACCCATCACCACCCCCAGCGCCAAGCCGAATTGCACCAGCATGGTGAATACGCGGTTAGCTTTCTCGGGATAGCCCTCGCCCTTGATTTTTGCCACCAGCGCCGCACCGCCGCTGCCTATCATCAGTCCTAGCGAGCCTATCATCATGATGGCGGGGAAGGTGAGGTTGATGGCAGCGAAGCCCGTCTTGCCGGCGAAGTTGGCCACGAAGAAACCGTCAACGATAGAGTATATCGAAGTGACGAGCACCATCCCGATGCTCGGCAATACCGACCGCATAATGCGCCGGTGCCCATAGTGTCCCGCCAGTTCGATATTCATAACGCAGTCTTATAACGAAAAAACGGGCGGTATTATTGTGCCGCCCGACTCTTCGACTTTCGACTCAAAGACTTAGAGACTAAATTACATATGCAAATGACAAATGACGAATGACAAGGGTAGGGTGGGACAGGTGCCAGTCCCCATTTCCCAATCACATCCTGCTACCTGCTATCCGCTACCGGCTTTTCATTTTATACCTTAATGGCTGCTAGAATGTTAGTGGGACGAGTGCCATTTCCTCGTTCCACTACTTTAACTCATTCCGAATTGTTCACAACGGGTTTAGGATTTTCTCTAGGCCCATTAATTGTCACTCCATTTCTGTTCGTAATAAAAGCAGTCTCCTCTTGTTATGATTGGATTATTATTTGAAATATATTTTTCTCTACCAATACATAAAACCACTTTAAACGATTTCATAACTTCGTTTAATACAAGGGAATGGTCGTAAACAACAATGTCTGACAATTCTACTATAGTAAACGGGAGGTAAAGGCTGGTGAAGAGAATCTCATTATAGGTACTATCTGGCAGAATTACCAAAGGGTGATTCTCATCTATTGACAGATAGATATCCGTTGATTTGTGTAAGAACCCTTTGTATTCGTAGGTGCAATACATCTCATAGTCTTCATGTTGAGATAATTTTATTTCATTGTGAGAAGTATTTTTAATAGAGACACTCATTGTTGCACTTGGGCCGCCACCCCAATGACTTATGTATAGCCCCGTATCTTTGGCTTCAATAACATTATCTAGAGTAACTCTGTCAATAATTATAGAAACCTGCCCCCATGAGGCTAAATTGCCTATTGCAAAAAAAGCGAAATACAAAAACTCCTTTTTCATTTCGATATTTTAAATGGGTCAATAATAGCGGGATCGTTGAAATCTAAAATAAATGGTGGTAGTGTGGATACTTTTCTTCCATAATTCGTGACAGCATGTCTGAATTCGGGACGACATTTCTGCCACGAATCGTGATTGAATTGTGCCTTTAGCGCAGAGTTCTCATATTCGTAATCGAAAATAAATGTTTTATTTTTATGGTCTTATTCATGTGTGGATAACTTTACCGATAAATTTTTTCTCAACAGGATGAGCGGCTGACCGACCGAAAGTTGGCTCCGACCCACGCGTGCCGTGGCTCTTTCTTTACTCCCGTTTCCCCGGAAGTTGCTCGATAAATGCCGCCCGTACCTGCTCGTAGGCCTCAATCGGATTGAACCTGCCGGCATCTTCACGCAGCAGCAGCTCCATATCGCCCAAAAACTCATCATCCTGCATCTTCTCCTCCATGTTTTGGACATATTGCTTGTAGGAGGGAACCTTGTCGACCACAAACTCCATATACCTCTGGTAACACTCCAACACGCGCGCCACATCCAATCTTCCGCTCTGCAACGCCACCTGCAGGTCGAACAAATCACGCCCCTTCTTCCGCTGATACAAGGCTCGCAATTTGGTTCCGACCAACTCGTCCAAGGCATACGTCGTTATCTCACATCTGCCATTGAACCAAGGATTGCGAACTTCGAAAGGTATCTTCTGTAAATCCAGTACGTTGAAATGCTCGTAACAGTTAATCTCCACCTTCAGCCGTAACGGTTGAACGGGAGGAACTTCCGACTCCATGCGGAATAGCATCGTGTTGTTGTATCGCTTCTGCTTGGTAACCTTGTCGGGCAACCACGACAGCACCTCGCCCAGACGCAGCAAGATGGGCTTGATGGGACCGGGATTGATTTGCACAAGGTCGATATCCTCGCTGTACCTCTGTTGTGGATGGAGATATAGTTTATGAAGGGCCGTACCGCCGCGGAATGCCAACTGCGAAGCCAGAAATTCGTCACCGAAGATGCACACCAACGCCTTGCAGATGATGAGATCCTGCTCGACCATGGCGGCATGAACCCATGGTGCATTATCTTTCCATGCTATAATCGCTGCCTGATTTATCATAGTTCGTCTATTTCAATGTTGGTATTCATATTTACATGCCAGCGGTTGCTTTCGCCGTTGGCGTTCCTCTCTCGTCCATTGTCCATCAGGATTGTCTTCCACCGGGGATTCGTCTCCTTAAGCAGACAATGCAGCTCGTCGGCCTTGTGTTGTTCTTCCAGAACAAACTCCAACAGATACCCCAATCGCTGAATAGTGGCGGTGGTCGTATAGGAAATCACCTCACGAAGACGGTTGATGTCCATGCTCTCCATCAGTTCAGCGAGGACGGTAGCCGCCCTTTGGAAGCCGCCCACATGCGAAGCGAATTGGACAAGGTCGACAGCAGTTAACTCGGCCGAAGAATAAAGCATTACACCCATCTCCACATTTTTCTGCAACAGCAACTCCGACGGGATGACCTGCCGGTAGTTCCAGTTCAGCAAGTTGTTCATCTCAGAATGCTTCAGCCGTGGAGGCAGGGTCATTACCTGAGTAACCATTGCCCGTTGGTGGGCTGCGCCGTAATATTCCGCAGCCGACAACAGACAGACATAATAAGGCTTACCTACCTTCTTCATAAGCTCATGGATGTAATAGGTGGGGGGCACAATGCCCTTCAGCGCATACTGTGGCGGTATAATGACGTAGAATCCGCGGTAGGGGATTTGTATTCTTCCGCGAGCCACCTGCCGTTGCAATTCGTTCAATAGGGTATTGTCCGAAAGGTTTACAGCCTTCCGGACGTCGTCGGTGGTGAACGTCACCCGACCCCGTATTTCATTTTCTCTGATAAACTCCGATATTGTCATTTTTTACCTTTTATGTCGTAATACTTATCATCAAAAGGATATTTTAACGATTTTTCGACTGCAAAGATACGACTTTTTTTCATTCCCCCACAAATTTTTTTATCGTAACAAATCATTCCCCACAAAATATATGTGGTTATAATTTACATTTCCCCCTCTTATTTTGTAGGCATCGTGGAGGACGCAGGCCAGTTTTTGAAAATATAATCGCACGCTGCCGGGCTTCAGCCTTTGCGATTGGAGGTACTGGATGAAGTCTTGGAGATAGGCGGTGGTAACCCTGTCGATAGTGCTGTCTCCGTAGGCCTCGAGGTGGTTGCACATGAGGCGGTAGGTGTCTTTGGTTTTAGGTTTGATATCGGCAGAAGAGGCGAAAGATTTGGCGTATTGCAGCAGGCTGATGGTCGGTTTCTCCTCGGCTTGCCCGCTGCCGAGGCTGGCGGAGTATTGGTAATGAGCGTTGGTGGAAA
>JAEEGL014999544.1_pt1 | contig 29656 bp, 48 predicted proteins | sample 9134231 | NCBI WGS metagenome assembly JAEEGL01 (sample SAMN16246548, study PRJNA631951) | gut metagenome | biome: gut microbiome; feature: rumen; material: fiber-attached | host: Bos | place: Iran: Karaj | collected 2018-10
ACTGTTTCAATTTTTAAATTATTAATTTGCAATAATTCATAATTATATCCAGTGGCAAATACTGGCCTAATACGACAAGTTCCTAAATCTGCATCACACCAAAGGTATATTCCTTTATATCTAGCACGACGATTCTTATATACAGATATTTTAAGATTAGGTTTTTTAAATCCAGTATTAATTAAAATTCTATCAAGATTTTCTAAATCTTCTGAAGTAACTGGTAACATAATTAGTCCTGTATCTATTTTATCAGCAATTGCTTTTGCGCCGCGTAAAAGATTCTGGTCTGGAGTTTCACTAGTCTAATAATCTGCATTTAATTGAGTTGCTGATAAAATAAACACTCCATATTTATTACACAAATCTTTTAAACGAATGGACAGCATAAAAAGAATTGTATCTTCACGCAATCTTACGCCAGCGCTTCTTTTACTGATTTCTTCTAATATACGAAGACTTGTATGAATATAGTCAAACATAATATAAGAAACATCATGATCGCGAATATTTTTTTTGATTTTATTTTCAACATCTTGAAGAGAAAAGTCTGGTAATACTTCAATATATATTGGTGAATCTTTTAAAAGTCTACTAGCTTCTATTACTCTATCTCGTTCATCACCTTCATATTTGCCATTGAGAATATGCTCTTCATTAACATTTGAAAGAAATGCTAACATCATAGTTTGAACTTCTGTAAGTTCTAGCTCTGTTGTAATATATAATACTGGTTCTGATGTCCCATTTCTAATCCAACCAAAAGTATCGTCATATATACGATTACATCCTATATAACAAGTATCTGCAATTAATGAACGAGATTTACCAACACCAGTAGGTGCTGAACGTAAGTAAAACTTTTTTAATCTGGCGCCACGAGTAACTGTATTTATTAATCCTCCATAAAGAGGGACACCAACTTCAGGATGTTGCTCCAATTCTTCAATTAATTCTACAACATTTTCTCCAGCCTAATGTGCCTATCCATAAGAGCCATCTACATAAGTTGATGTAATAATATCTACTTTATCTTGAACTATTTGAGCTAATTCTTCTAATGAAGTATTATCTAACTTATCTTCTTGCTGTTGCCGTAATTTTAAATCAATAATATTATCTGGGTCATATATATCATTTACTGAAATACCATAATTATCAAATACTCGTAGAAGAGTCATCTTTTTAAGACGATTATAATAATAATCAAATGATGAAGGGTTGGCATTTTCTTCAGCTTTAATCAACCATTCTTCACCTTTTTGTTTGATAAAAATAGCTTCACTTTTAGGTCGCGCACTTAAATAATCTGCTATGCTATTTAATGTTATTTTTTCTGCTCCTAATTCGTGAAGTTTATAAATTGAACCAAATACTATTTTATGGAAGTCATCGGGAAAATCATCTTCTGTGATTATATATTTATCAGTATAATCTAATAATTGAGGAGTTTTAAAAACGCTACCAATTACTTGAACTATACTGGGAATATCTACATACTTACTACTCGCCATTTATATTATCCTCATCTAAAAAAGAAAATAAATTTCTTTTTTCAGCTTTCTTTTTTGGTGGCTGTATTTTTACTTCTATATCTTTTGGAATATATGCGGTAAAATCTTCTATTTTATCATTTTGTAATTGTGCTAAATAAAGCGCATAATAATATTCTTTTGCTTCTTTATAAATTAATGGAATAATTCCTATTCCCCTATTTGTATCTATTGGATGCTTTTTAACTTCATACCAATATTTAAGAGCTTTTAACATTCCCGTGTAGGTAAATTCATAATCTTGCTCATATTGATTTAATTGTCGCATCAAACCTGGTGGGATGAAATTATCTTTTGATTTAAAGAGTTTAAGAATATAAAGCATTAAGATTTCCAAATCATTCATTGGATGAACTTGTGCGCATCCTTTATGTGTCCATCTATCAGGGAGATCTGGTAGTGGTATCACATTTGAATCTGTTGTATCTAATGCTTTATGACACCAAAAGCAAGTTGAAGCAGTTTTAGGATTCCATACTTTATATATTTCTTTTACACGACCTTCATTAACTTCCTTAGCATAACAATCGGCATGTGCATATCTAAATACAGTTCCTTTTGTTCCTACTGGAATTTGAATAAAAGGTTCTTTATCTCTATCAAATTTCTTTTTACAATAACGACAATTTACTTCTGCCATTTTATCAACTCACTATATTTATTTCTATAAATATTTTATCATATTATTTTAATAATGTCAACTTGTTGGGGAATGCGCGAACCAGGTTAATCCGGTCGGAAAGAGCTAGCATTAGTCCGTGGCAGTTAAGCGGTTCGCGCGGTTCTACAAAGGGATAAAAAAAATAGCTCTATTATGATAATAGAGCTATTTAATTATTGCTTACTTCTTTACAAGTTCATCATCAATTTCTGTAACGACCAAATAGACCAATTCAGCCTGATCGCGAGTAACACCAGAAATCTTTTTACCTTTACCCAAATATTTTTCAACGATCTGAGTAATTCTAGGAGCATAATAGTCTTGATCCTTGCCCATCAAAGCACCGACTTGTTCCTCAAACTGCTTCATAAGAGCATCAAAATCATACTCTTTAACAGTTGGAGCCATTTCTCTTTCATTGGTAACAAATTTGCCACCATTTTCCTTTGCTTCTTTATCAATTGCTTCTGTGATAGCATTTGTCAAAGCTTCATAATTCAAAGGGATCTCAGAAGCAATATATTTAAATCGGCTACCGCAAGAGATACCTGAACCAGCAGGAGAACGAAGTGTGAGAACTCTCTTTTCTTCTCCGTTAGCATCAAGATAAGAACGAGCATAGCAGTAAAGATCTGCCATATTCTCAATAATCAAAAGTGCAGAAGATTGAGTAGTTGGTTTAGTATATCCATATTCTCTACCATTCTGATCTTTATCTACACCAGTCTTTGAGTGGCTAATGAAGACAACCGCATATCCCATCATTGTAAGACCACGGAAAATATCTTCAAATTCTTTCTTATACTTAGGCCAGCTATTAGTGCCCCAGCCACCATCGCCCATATTATCAATACCGAGCTGAGAGCAGATATATTTTTGACAAAGATCTGCTGCGACATCAACAGTGTCAACGATAATGGTCTTATAAACTTCTTGAACTTCTGGCTTTTTAAGTTCTCTATAAATCTGCTTCATTTCACCCCAGGTTGTAACATCCTATGCGATGACACCTGGAATAGTATTATAACCTTTCTCAAATGCGAGGAGAAGAGCCCCAGGCATTTGAGTGGCGAGAGTTGTTTTACCAATTTTAGCAGGACCATAGATAAAAGTAATATACCCTGAAAGATCACGACTAACCTTATGAGGTTTAATATTAAGAAGATCAATAGCCATAATTATTTCTCCTTAATCAGAAGTTGAAACCACTTACTCCACCTGCGGGAGCCTGAGTCTGATTACGAGTTGCATTATATTCTTCTTGACGCTGTTTAATTTCAGCCTTAACCATTTCACGAGCTTGAAGAGCTTCTTTGTATTCCTGTGCTGTCATACTTTCTTCTGTATCCCATTCATATGCAGGTTCAGAACCAGTAATTACAAATTCACGCTGAGTAGAAGTTACTTCCTGAGCAAAGCTTTCGCCCCAACCATCGCTCTCAGCCTGACGAACAGTTGTAACTGTCTTACAGACTTCATGACCATTGACTGACATAAATACTGGATTCTTTTCACTTGCTTCAAGTGCTTCAAAATGATCCATACCTTTTGGATTATACATCATAAAGGTAACAGGGAGAAGTGCATTTTTAAAATCAAATACATAACCACTAACTAACATACGTTCAGGACGATTATCTGTTGCTTCCTGACGAGTTGTTTTAGTAATTACCATATCTGCCTTAAAGGTATCACGCATACCTTCGGATGCCGCAAGTGTTTGAACAACATGAACAAATCCGCCTTCATTACGAATCTGACTTACAAGTTCTCCATCGGGATTGTTACGAGTGCTCCAAAATTCATTCAATCCAATCTGTGAATCAATACGAATTTTAGCCGCTTTATCTACACCGTGATCAACTACATTACAAGTGACTCCATTAATAATATTTTGAAGAGTATTGAATGTCGCATTCGCATTACCTGTCTTAGTTGTTGGTGTTACATATGTAAAATGAATAGATACAATATTAGTCATTGCATCATCAGTTGCGAGATCAATTGTTCCATTAATGAACTGAGTTCCAGGATTCTTTGATTTCTCTCCACTTACTTTAAGAGAGAGAGCATGCTGATAAAGAACACCTTCTAAATGAGTAGTATTAATTGTTTTACGCATTACTTAATTTTCTCCTTCAATAATAATCTTAAAATTTTTTCCTTTTTCTGTTAAACTATAAATCACAGGTGAACTACCAATCTTTTCACAGAATCCGTCATTTACTAACTTTCGCATCGCGCCAGAAGCACTACGAGATGAAATACCTGTTTGTTCGGCAATATCTTTTGATTTCCAGCATTTAATATCAGAGTGTTCTTGAAGATATGTCAAAATCAATTTGCCGTTTTCAGTTAAAATAGGTTTCTCATCTTTGACTTCTGCGAGAATATCAAGATAAGCTTTTACATTTTCTGTCATAAGTTTGTTTGTTAAATCTGGGTTTGCATTCATAAGTGAATTAATAAAATCTAAAAATTCTTGTTTCATGTGAATCTCACTTTCTTAAATTCTCTATATATATTATATCATAAAAATTTAAAAAAGTCAAATTGTATTTTTTAAAAAATCAAAATATGATATATTATATAATTTTGATTTTTGAATAGATAAAAAGTTTTTATACAGATAAGGATCTTCTAAAAATTTAATTTTTTCTTTTGGTAAAGTTAATAAAAGATCTTTAATTATTTGATACTAATCAGGAGGTATCCATTGTGGAGAGATACTAATAAAAAGAAGATCAATTTTTAAATCTAAATCAAAATTGTTATTAAAAAATTGTTTTACCATTGATGGATAAGCTTCATTATTTATTTTAATTAATTCTTTTTCAGATAAACTTGAACCAATTCCATAATACCAATAGTAATAAATGAGTAATTTATTATAAGTTAAAAATCCAACCCAATCTCCGCAATTAATAATATTTTTTTTAATTTCTTCACTTTGCCGATCTCCATAAAAAATATCATGGTGATAATCTATATTATAAATAGTAAATTCATAAGGTAAAGTAAAATTATTTTTTTTATCTTCAATAGCAGTTAAAATACTACTATGATCAAAGCCGATATAAATTTTATCAACTTGTTTTTGATAAATGGATAATATTTGTTTTATTACATTAAAATAATCTTGATTATAAGTAAATAAAGAAATATCACACTAATCTTTTATTTTATCCCATATATTTTGAATTTCATAATCTAATATAAAATTATTATAAATACCAATATATGGAGAAAATAAGATATCTAAATCAATAGATAAAATTGTATTCATTCTTCGCTTAATGTATATCCTATTAAATTAGGGCCATTGAAAAAAATAGTCTAAATAAAAGTTTCTAATTCATCAACTACATATGAATGAATCTCTGGATCGTAATTATGTAAAAAATCTTCATAAGACATAAATTGAATGTTTTCAATATTATAAGCTTTTGCTTTAATAGCCATTGCTGATGGATTACTACATACAAAAATAGCATTTTGTTCCTAAGCAAGCTACATTAATTGATTAGTTTTTCCAGTGCCTTTTTTATTAATAATTCTAATCATTATTTTCTATCTCCTTAAATTTTTCAAAAACTGTATTTATAAAAAATAATTGATATTCAGGTTTAATTAAATATTTAGAGCAAACGCATAAATGCTATAAAGGACTAAAAGATCTGCCTTCAATCTTATAATTATAAAAACCTAAATTCTTATAAGTAGTTAATATATCATTAAGCAATAATTCATTCCTTTGATGTTTTTCAAATGGATATAAAGTATCTCCTAATATATTACAAAAATCTAAATTAAAATATTTTCCATAATTTAAAGAATAAAAGCTATTTAAATCATAATGCTTTTTTCTATTCTAACAATTAGCTCCACAAATAGGATTAACTAAAAATTCTGTTTTTTCTTTTTGCTTATCTGTTAAAGTTTTTAAAAAATCTAAGTTATAATTTAAATTATAATCTAAACAAACTCTATAATATTCTTTATTTAATTCCTAATTTGCATCATCTTTATTTCTTAAACATTTTGTAGTTGAAGAAATAAATTTATATTTAGGATAATTAGTTCGTAAATATTCTTCTAAAATAGGAGAATTAACTACAATTTCATTTAAGTCATTTTCGCATAATTTTGTAATTAAATTACAGAATCTATCATATAAATGTTCTTCTTTAATCTAAGTATTTGTATAAATGAAACGCATAGGAATATTATTCTAAATATTATAGAAATACTAAATATCTTGAATATCTTCCAAAGTAGCATGATAATATGCTGGAAAAATACGTCCACCATCCCATATACAAAACTAAAAATTACCATATACTGCATCTATATTAATATCTTCATAAAAGCATTCTGATCTGTTTTGTTTTAGTTCAATTAAAATTTTATTGACTTGAAAATTTTCATATAATCCAGGAATTGCAAATCCAATTTTATTTTTCATACTTTTTTCCTTTACTTATTTAAAAATGATAACTAATATTCTTCTGTAATTAGATTTTCAATTAAATATTGATTAAACTATTCTAATTTATTTAATGGTGGAGTATCTACCCTAAAATGTGAAAATCCTAATTTTGTGAAATAATTAATTTCATTTTTTAATGCATTTGGATTTGAATAATCATTTAATTTATTACAATTATAATAAATTGTTTGTTTAGAATAATTAATAATATATTTCTATTCTGTTAAAATACATTGTTCTAAATTTGGACATTGTTTTAAACATTTATTACCTATTGTAATTTCAATTTTATTTTTATTTTTAATATTAGTCAGAACATCTAAATTATATTTTAACTAATCTGGTAATTCTAATAAAGAAAAAATATCTTGTTCAATAATAGTATTAATAATTTCAATAGTAAATGGATTAGTTATATTAGCGTGTTTTGAAAAAATTAGATTATATTTTAGATTCTATTCTTTAATATAATCTATCATTCCTAAATCACTAATTTCTAAAAAATTACCTCGTTCACTACCATGACGTAAAATTATATTTTGATAATTATTTTTTAAATCATTTGATTCAATTAATAAATTAGAACAATCTATACAAACTGGTATATAATAACGATTAAAAAAAGCTTGTATATCAGAATCTAATGCAAACAAGTCTTTTTGAATATTTATATTAGAACTACCATTCCAAATAGCAAAAGGTAAAGATCCATAAAAAAAATTAAAATTTAAATTAGTAATTTTAAAAATATTTTCTTTATTATATTTATATTTTAAAAAATATTTTGATAATTTATCATTTAAATCAATATTATAGTACATTAAAGGTAATGAAATATTAATCATTTTTATCTCCAAAAATTTCTTTTAAATTTGTATTAATATAATCATAAAAAATATCTTCATAATTTGTAATTTCTATTTTTTCATTAGAGTATACCTTTGTATTTTGGTTAATATAACCTAATGCCGTAATTAAAGGATATTCAATTTCTTTATTGATATCAATAGTTTTTTGTTTATATACAAGATGACATAATAATTTTAAATCATCAATACTAATACTATTATATTTTGTTAATTGAAAAATAATTGTTTTTAAAAACGATAAAACTTTTTCAATATCATTCACAATATCTGTATTCATATTCTGGATATCCTTTATCTTTTAATAATTTAATTAAATGATATTTTTGCTATTTTTCTAATAAAAATTTTTTATTAGAAAATAAAATATCAAATAATCCTAATTCATGATATTTCTTTATTTGTAAATTTAATTTACTATCTAATAATATGCAAATATTTTCAATTGGAATAAATGGTTCTACATTTTCTTCAAACTATAAAGCCCGACATCCCTTTAAACAAAAATATTTGTTTTTACAAGCATAACAATCTGGCATAAATAAAGTATTAGTAATTTTCTAATTTAAAAAACCATTTATACCTTCTGATGCTTCTAAATTAATAATTTTATTATCCATAATAGAAAACTATCCACCAGTAAAGCTACTATAACATAAACCGCAACAAGTGGGTAAAGATAAATCCTCACAATTAATAGTTAAAGTAGTACTTAAATGGCATGATAAATTATTATGTTTTTTATCAAAATATTCAATAACTAATGGATCAACCATTGAATTATTATCCATAGACCCTAAAACATATTCACAAAATTCTTCTTTATTACAATTATAATTATTAACAAATTTAAAATTAATAAGATAATCTAATAAAGTTAAAAAATTATTAATTTGTTCATTAGTCCATAATACATTTTTATTTAAAATAAATTGTATTATATCATTTGATAAATTATTTTCTGTTAAAAAAGAAAACCATTTCTAACAGTCTTCAATCTTTATATCTTCTGGATTAATAATTAAAAATATTTTTTCATTATATGTTTTTATAAAACTTATAATGTCAATATTAGTATTACTATTTAAATATGTATAATATGGTAAAAGAATTGTTATTCCAATATTACTAAAACGTTGTAAGTATTCTTCTACTTTATTTTTTAATTCTAAATTATTACAAAATATATAATCATTTGTATAAATAATTTTTCCAGAAGAATTAAAATATTGAAAATAATCATATAATAAATCCATAATTTTAAACCAATTATTATCAATAAAAAGATTATGATTAGTTCTTAATTTCCAAGTTTGTATAAAAATATTATTATCTTTTAAGTAATTTAATAATACTGAAATATTATTTAACTTTAATAAAAAATCATTAGTATTAAAATTCTCTTGTATAGCTATATTATTACATTTTTCTTTATCAATTAATAATTCAATTTTAGAAGTTTTATTTAATAAATAAGAATATATATAACATTGTAATACACTAGTATCTTGATAATTTATTTCCATTGTCCTATCTAGCTCCATTCATCTATATATTCTTCAATTGCATCTATAGCTCCATTACAATAGAATCTAATAATACCTAGTGTTAAATTATATAAACTTCCAGTATCTATAATATTATTATAATAACATTGCATAAAACTAGCTAATAATATACTATGTCTTAATATCTTTTGGAAATTATTATTATATGATTCATCAATCTAATTATTTTTTAATAATAGATACATTAAATTTATATTATTTGATACTATAAAATGAAAAGCATAATGTTTTTTAGTATCAAATATATTAATAAATTTTTCAATATCTTTTTTAGAACTAGTTAAAAGGTTAGGCTAAAAGCTAGGATGATTTAATTCATATCTTTGAATATCATAAGATATACCTTGTTTATTTTCTAAATTTTCTTTTTTTATCCCAAAAATCATATTTTGACAATATAATAATGTACCATCATATCGCATTTTTATATCCCATATACCTACGCCACAGCCATAATTATGACTAATAAATGGATTATCTGGAATATCTCCATAATTAAAATTAAAATTATCTTTTATATGTCCATTTATACCTTCTGGTGTAATAAAATCATTTATTAAAGTATTAATACTTCTAGCTGTAAGTACAGTAGGAGAAATAACACTTATTGGAGAAGTTTTATAAACATCATTTAAATGATTAATACAATATTGCATATACTGTCCTAATAATTTACCTTCTTCGGTAGTTGCATTATATGGAGCTTGTAAAAAGCTAGAAGACTAAGTAATATGTATCTATTGATTATTATTTAATTGTTGTAATTCGTATGTAATATTATCTATAGAATGCCAATAGGTATTATTAGAATCATTTAATGATTCTTTAATGATATCCATAGTTATAACTCCATGTAAAGTAAATTTTATATGTAAATTATTTTTAATATGGATATCATTTAATGCAAGAATAATTTTTTTTATATTATTAATAATAAACTATGGATTAATACCTCGTTGTTTTTTAGTATAATCTATACCATCAAAAGAAAATTGAATTAAAATATCAAAATCTTTTTCAGACTCCTAAATAGTAAAAAAATTATTAATTGTTTTAATATAATTAACAATTTTATCTGGATATGCTACTCCATTTGTTGAAAAAAAACAATGTTCAATATTGGGCAACCATTTTAAAATACGTCCTATTTGAGTAGTAAATTCATCTAATGTTAATGTAGGTTCCTATCCCCATAATTCAAACTCTTTAATTTGTTTAGGATCAATATTAAATTTATGAAATATATACATATATCTAGTTATATATTCACCAGAAATTAAAGATTTTTTTATATTTTCAACTTCTTCTTTATGAGTATGATCACTGCTATTTTTAGCAATTTCACAATATGAACATTTTAAATTACATGATTCAGAAGTCATAAAAGTAATTTTTGATAATTTATCAAACATTAATTAAATCCTCCACTATCTCTAAAACCATTGCATCTATTACAGTCTCCAAAACCAAAATGGCATACTCCTGACATTCTATTAATATTGCCATTCATTGTTGTAATAAAACCAGGTCTAATTGTATCACCAACAGCTGGAAGGGTAATGCTAGTCTATGCAACACCAGTTAAATGACTTTCAGAATGTAAAACATTAATTGCACTTTGTAGAGCTACTATCTAAGTTCTAGATATAGTTTTATCTGTATTCGCAGGAATAGTAATAGCACTCATAGAATGTTCTCCTCTAACACTATTTAAATTTGCATAAATAGCTGAAACATCAGACCATAGTGCTTTATTATCTTGTGATAATGCCATAATTATTCACCCATTTCTATTTCAATAGCCCTAGGCTAAGAAACATAAGTGTTATTAAATCTAAAAGTAAATAATGTACCTACACCAGGACGTGTTAAACTATCATTATTAGAAATATATTCTAGATTAATTTCTTCAAAATCTAACATTAAATCAATAGCATCAAAAATAACATATTCTTCTAATTCATTTTCTATTACTCTTGTGCCCATTAAAAGAATATTCTATACATTTTCTATACCTGTATTTTGTATAGTATAAAAAAGATCTATTAATTCTTGATTATCTAAAAATTTAGCTGTTGCATTTACGATTGATAACATTACTGAATCACTTGTTGCATTAGCATTAAATCTTACTTCATATGACCAAGTTGGTTCTGGTAAAATAACCTATGTATTTTCATTATTTGTATACTATACTATAAGTTTCATATTTGAATCTCCTTTTCTATATATTTCAATAATATTGAAAAATAATAGAATTTAAATAATTATATTTGGCCTATTAACCTTTTCTTACAACATATCCAAAAGAATTAGCCTAAAAAATATCTGTATAATATTTTTCTCGTTCAGTTAATTTATCTGCGGCACATTCTTCAATAATTTCAAAAGTAAAATTTTCTGCTCCATATTCTAACATCGCAGGATATAATTTATTTTGAGTAGGAGGATCTGCGCCTACTCCTCTTTTTATATGCTATCTCCAACGTTCAGTAATATTATTACTTTGTCCAATATAAACCATACCATTTTCTAGGTTAGTAATTTTATAAATCCCACATTTAATACCTGGACCTATAATTCTACCAATTAAATCTGTAAAAGGTTTTTCATAATAGACTTTCCATATAACTTTATTAAGAGGTTCTTTTTTTCGTAAATAAGGTTCAATAGAACGAATTTTTTTAATTTCTTCAATATCAATTTCTGATAATTGTAAACGGTAAAAATCTTTTTTCTCTTTATCTAATTCACTACGCTTATTAGCTTCAATAATAGCGTTTGTTTTACATCTTGCTTCATTTAAATCTTCTATAATTTTATTATAGATTGCTAACTATTCTTCATTTTTTAAAGAATACATATCTATTAATTCTTGTATCATTTTTTCATATTCAGCTTGTGCCTATGCACTTAAATACTTGCAATGATCAATTTCTAGATTAGCTCTTTGAGTAAATTCTAAACTCATTAAATCATATACTTTTTCTTCAATAGATTTAACAGCCTCAGTAGTTTGTGCTTCTAAATTACTTATAGATTTTTTCTTTTCTTCAATCTAGCTCTCTAAACCAGCAATATTTTCTTTTAAAGCCATTTCAGCTTTTAAGAAAGACAGATTTTTATCACTTTTTTCTTGTTCCCATTTACGCATATCTTCGCGCAAAATTTGATCCTATCGCTATTGTTCTTGAATAAACTTATTAGCTAAGTCGCTCCATTCTTTTTCCGCATCTTTTATGTCTAACTATAATTGCTATTTTTCTTTTTCTAATTTCTCATTTGATTCTTGTATTTTGCCTTTTGGAATAAAATAACAAATTACAAAAGTAATAATAATACCAATTATAGTTGATATTATTGTTGTTATCATTAGATATAAAAATAAGAGAGTAATTATTCAATTACTCTCTTTAATTTAATTACTAGATTATTCTAGAATTATTCCTCATCAGCATCGGGGTCGAGAGCCATACCAGCTTCGGTGAGCTTAAGGAACTTTACCTGCTTGTGGGAGCCATCATCGAGTTCAATCTCAGCAGGAACACGGACACCATAACCCTTGCGCTGAATAGCACTTGTAAAAATACCATCAACCTGACGCTTGTCAAGACCGAGAGCATCAGCAATATCAGCAGCAGTAACATCTGCTCCACCAATATTCTTAAGATAATTTAATACGTTCTTACTATTTTCTTTCATAGCCATAATTAATAAGTCTCCTTTAAAAATTTAATTTTGTTGTAAATATATTATACGAAAAAATTTTTTATTATTCAAGTTTTTTTGCTAATAACTCTTGGACCATTGTATCAATAACATCCAGGTCTTCAAAACTATGAACCATACCAGAAAGTCGCATAATTTCATTTTGTGCTTTTTCTACTTCATATTCATCATCATTTTTCTAAATGATATATTCACACTCAGCGATCTTTTTAGCTAGATTCTTTAGTTCTTTCTTTTTCATAAAATTTCTTTCATCCTTATTTACGAATATATTATATAATTTTTTTTTTAGAAAGTCAAAGCATTTCCGCTAGTTCACTTTCTGTAATAATAGGTATATTAAGCTGCTTTGCTTTCTAGTTTTTAGCTGATGTACTATTTATATCATTATTAACAAGATAATTAGTTTTTTTACTAACACTATCTACTACTTTTCCACCAACTGCTTCAATTTGTTTTTTTACTTCATCACGATTTTTAAAAGTATTTAATTTACCAGTAATACAAAATGTCATACCAGTAATCATACTTTCTTTTATTACTTGATTATATAATGAATTTTTTAGATGTAAAATTTCAAAAGCTAATTTATCTGCTTCTTCATAGTCAAATGAATGAAGAGATTTATCCATTTCATATCCAAATCCATCCCAATTAGTAAACTTATACTATCCTTCAATATCTTCACGAATATTGAACCAATCAACTTCATGTCGGCATATTTCTTTTGCATAAGTTGATCCAATAAGAGGAATACTTAATGATGAAATAAACTACCATAATTCGCAATCTTTTGCATTTTCAATTGCATTAAGAATATTATCTACAGATTTGACACCAAACCCATCTTTTTTATACCATTCATCTTTATGTTGATATAACTTAAATATATCAGATAAACAAGTAACCCATTCCCAATTAATAAGTTTTTGAAGAGTTGCTTTTGAAAGACCTTTAATATCTAAACCTTTCTTACCAACAAAATGATCAAGTCTATTAATAAATTTACCTTCACAATTTGTATTACTACAATAAAGAAAATCATCTTTAATATAAGTAGGTTCGCCGCATATTGGACAAATACTAGGAGGAGTTAATATTCTTTCTTTCCAATTTACTCCTGATTCATCATAAAAATCAGAAATTGATCTAGTAACTTGTGGAATAATTTGATTTTGTTTGCATACCCAAATTTTTTGTCCTTTATGTGGAGTTTCTCCTAGAATCTGTTTCATAATATTTAAATTATGAAGTGAAGCTCTTGTGACGACACTCTCTCCATCATCTACAGGATCAAAAATTGCAACTGGAGTAATTTGTCCAGTTTTTCCCATTGACCATTCAATATCTCGTAAATATGTAGCATATTCTTCATCATAAAATTTAAATGCTAATCCACCGCGAAAATGATGACCAGTATATCCAAGAGATTGATAATATTTGCAATTATTAAATTTAAATACAATTCCATCAATTGGATATTGAAAATCTGGATCTTTAACCCATTCTTGTAAAAGTATAATTGAATGTTTAATATGATCTATATCAATCATATCTTTTAATATTGGGATATATGGAACAATATCAAATCCCCAATTATTTAATTGATATAATTTATCACTTAGTTTTTCACAATTATCTAAACCTTTAATACAATCCCATGCAATAAAAGTTAAATTTCTGGCGGCACACTCTTTATTTGACAACAATCTAATAGAGCCTGCTGCAAAATTGCGAGGGTTTGCAAAATCGGTTGAATATTGATCGAAATCTTTATAGGTGCAGATAACTTCGCCATCAATAATTACCTCATCTTTAATTGGAATTTCTGCGGGAATCCCTTTGACAAAGAAAATATTATGACTAATATCCTCTCCTATAACGCCATTCCCACGAGTTTCAGCAGATACAATAGCTCCATCTAAATACCTAATAGAGCAAGTTAAACCATCCATTTTAGCCATTGCAATTGCATCATGCCCATTTAAGAAATTTACAACTTCTTCTTCATTTTTAGTTTTATCTAAAGATAACATTGGATGATTATGCTCTACTTTTGGTAGATTATTTCTTACTAAATAGTCTACATGAATTGTAGGAGATTGTGTTAAAATAATCCCAAATTCTTTTTCAAGTTCTTGAAGTTGGAAATACATATCATCCCATTCTTTATCAGTAATAGCAGGATGACCTTCATCATATAATTTTGTATAGTAATTAAGTTTATCTATGAGTTCTCTCATAGTATCAAAGTTATGAATCATTTTCATATCCTTATTATAATATATTTTTTTATAATTGGGAAATGCGCGTTACCAATTTTTTACCAGTCTGCGATTCACGTAACCGGGTTCGCGCAAGTCCATACAATAGAAGCATTTTTAATAGTATCTCTTTTATTTGTTTTTGCTTTTGAAACTGCCTATTTACTAATGTTTAAATAATCAGCAATATCCTAAATCCTTGCCATAGGAATTTCATCAACAATCGCAATTATAGGAACGTCTATTTCTTCTGGAACTTCTTCATCTATTTCATATATTCTAATAAATTTATTTTTATAACATTTGCCATTTTTAGCAACTTCTGCTATCTAACTATGACGCAATTCTGGTGTTTCTAAATCTTTAATAGTCTAGCCTATCTTTTCCAAATGTCCGTAGATATCATAAAGTCCATATTGTCTCTATGTTCTATCTACCGGAGGTAATTCTCCTCTTCTTCGTAAAGTTCTTCTGCTAAATAAATATTTTTCTTTTTCCCAATAATAAATTGGTTTTTTTCTCTCTACTTTATTATAGCTATTAAAGATTTCATTATCCTACTAATATATTTCTTCTCTTACAACAATAGGATACTCATTAGTAGGTTTTGGATATTCCATAGGTTCAACAGCAGGAGTTAATTTTTTATCTAATCGCTATATATAAATAAACTATTTAGTCCAAGTTTGTCTAACATCTTTATACATAGTTTTTAAATCTTCTTTAAATCCTAAATTATAATTATGCTAAGTATGACGATACCAAAGAGTTATCTAATGTCGTTCTTCTCCATCAACTAACCAAAATCCAGGAGAGATAAAATAACCTAAATATTCCCAGTTAGTAGCCTAATATATATATCCATAATTACCTTCTTTTCGCCCACTATATGAAACTAATAATTTAATTTCAGGCAAATTCTATTTAATCCATTTTAATCCTAATGAAATTGCCTAACTCTCACTATTCTAACCTTCACTATCTGCCATACAAAATCTATTTAATTCAAGATATTCATTTTTAGTAATAGGTTCTTTTACATATCTTTCTAATTTAATATCATCTGCGTAGGATGTACCCCATTGGAGTACTCCTACTAATAGATTATCTTCTTTTCTAAATATACCTAGATTATACTATGCTTTTTTAAAACCAGTTCCAGAATAATGATATGCTTCTGTAAATTTATTTGCTTTACTAGAATTTATCTAATCTACAAAATAGATTTTATTTTCTATCATACTTTACTAACACTCAAAATGTTATTATCTTTTAACATCATATTGCCCATAGCAGTTCTACCCATTTCTGGAACTTCGGTAGCTTTTATGCAAATAGAGTTTTTATCACCAACAATAAGAACTAAATCTTCATCACTAATCAATTGAGCTGCACTTGCATAACCATTTACAATTGTAGGTTTATAAATAATAATACCTTTACCGCCACGCTTTTGCAAAGTTAATTCTTCTTGCTTAACCTTTTTTCCATACCCTTTACTTGAGAAAATAGCAATATCATCATTATTATTTCTTACAGGCAATGCAGCAATCACTTCATCATTTTCAGAAAGATTAATTCCTTTTACGCCAGCAGTTAATCTACCAGTAGGAGTAATTTCATCAGTTTTAAATTTAATAATATATCCTAATTTACTTACTAAAATAAGTGATTCATCTTTTATAAGTGTAACGATTGATAATTCATCGTTTTCTTTGATGTTAATAGCTCCAATACCTTTGGACTTTTTTGTTCCAACATATTCAGAAAGAGCCGTTTTCTTAACCAAGCCTTTTTTAGTAACAAATAATACATACTTTGCATCAGTATCTCTATATATAGAATAGATAGTTTGCACATTTTCATCTGCCTCCATTTCAATTAAGGCGCGCACAGGAGTTCCTTTAGAAGTATTTGTTCCTTCTGGAATATTATTTACTACTAAACGATACATCTTACCTTTATTAGTAAATATCATAAGACTATCAACTGTATTAGTCCTAATAACAGCAGAAGTAATATCTTCTTGGGTCTTTACTCCTTTACCACCTTTTCGTTGTGCCCTAAAAGAAGTTGCAGGAATACGCTTTAATGAACCATTTTCAGTCATAACTACAACACATTTTTCAGGAGGGATAAGAGCAATTTCTTTTTCTTCTTTGTTTTTTGTTTCTTCAATTTGAGTTAATTCTGTGCGACGTGCGTCACCATATTTTCTTACAATATTAGCAAGTCTTTTTTTTAATTCAGTAATTAAATCATTAAGAATAGCATTGAGATTATCAATAGTATTAAGCAATTCAGCTTTCTCATTTTCAATTTCTAATCTCTCTAAACCTGCTAATTTACCAAGTCGCATATCAGTAATTGCCTTTGCTTGCTCTTCATTAAATCCATATTTCTTCATTAATGCTTCACGAGCTTTAGCACTACTTTCAGATGCTTTGATTAATGCAATTACATTATCAATATCTTCAAGAGCTTTAAGCAAACCTTCAACAATATTCAATCTATCTTTTGCTTTTTGAATATCAAATTCAGTTTCTCTACGAATACATTCACAATTATGATCTACATAAATTTTACAGCAATCTTTAAGATTTAATTCAGTAGGAGTTTTATCAATTAGTGCAACTTGATTATATGAAAATGAAGATTGCAAATCAGTTTTCTGAAAAAGAAGCATAATAATTCTTGAAATATTTGCATCTTTTGCACATTCAAAAACTAATCTAAAACCTTTTTTTCTATTACTTTCATTACGAATATCAGTAATACCTTGAATATCGCCAGAATCACATAATGCACCAACAGCTTCAAGTAATGACTCGGTTGTAATACCATATGGGATTTCTGTAAATACAATACTATTATCCTCCATATGATATTTTCCACGAATTTTTACAGATCCACGACCAGTTTTCATTATTGTTGGGATATCTTTTTGATTAATAATAACTCCGCCTGTTGGGAAATCTGGTCCAGGAAGCATTGGTTCTTTACCATCTATATAATCATAAATTGCTTGTGCCACTTCGCCAAGATTATGTGGCGCCCAGTTACAAGCCATTGCAACCCCAATACCAGTATTTGGATTACAAAGAAGATTTGGAAAGATTGCTGGTAATGTTATTGGCTCATTCTCCGTTTCAGAGTAATTAGGAGTCATATCTACAACATTCTTTTTCATACCGGCCAGCATTCCATCTTCTGAAATCTTTCCAAGACGAGCTTCTGTATATCGCATAGATGCAGGACCATCACCGCCTCTATTGCCAATACTCCCATGGAAATCAATAAGAGGATAGCGCATTACCCAATCTTGTGCAAGTCTTACTAATGCACCATAAATTGAACTATCACCATGTGGATGAAAACGACCCATTGTATCACCAACAATAAGAGCACATTTTACATAAGGTTTTGTGCTACTAAATCCACTGGCATAAGCATCATATAAAATTCTTTTTGCTACTGGTTTAAGGCCACTTTTTGCATCAGGTATTGCACGATCAGTATTAACAGCAACCGCATATTCTATAAAATTAGTTCCTAATTCCTTTACAATATCATTCAGCATTTTTTAACCTCTCATATAATTCAATAGAGTAATCAAAATTTATTTTATGATAATCATTTACTTTTTTTGATTCCCAAAACAACTGTATGCCACAATGAGGACAATAATTTACTCCAACATCTTCACCAAAAATTAAATAATGACAAGATGGACAAAAATGATAATGGTGCATATCTTCATCTATACCAGAAAGTTTTATAGTATTACCTGTCATTACACTTCTCCTCCTTGCTGCCGAATAAGTCGTAATACTTCATCAGTTTGCGCTTCTAAAAATTCATTATCAAATTCATTACCTTTTGCGCATTTCAATTCTCTATCTAATAAATCATAAAATATTACATGAACTTTTTCTCTTAATTCAGCGTATGACATCTTATTCAGCATTATATGTAGCCTCCTTACTATGCTCTTTAATATAAGCTTTACGTGGAGTAACTGCTGTTCCCATTAAATCATCAAATAATTTAGTTGCTTTTTCTGCATCACTAATAGTTACTTGATTTATAATTCTGACTTCTGGATCAAGTAAAGTTTCTTCAGTTTCTTCAACACTCATTTCACCGAGACCTTTAAAGCGATTAACTACATAACTCTTATTTTTATTTTTATTTCTAAATTCTTCAAGAGCATCATCATCTTTAAGATAATAATATTTCTTTGCCATAGTTACACGATAAAGTGGAGGCACACCAGCATAAATATAACCATCATCAATTAATTGAGGACAGAAATTCCAAATAAAAGTATAAAATAGATTCTTAATATGTGCTCCATCAACATCAGCATCACTCATAATAATAATTTTTCCATATCTAATATTTTCTTTTTTATAAGTGACTTTCATTGTTTTAGTATCAATATCTAAACCAAATGCTTGAATCATTGACATAATCTCTGCGTTCTTTTGAATTTTATCAAAAGTTGCTTTATGTGTATTAAGAATTTTTCCTCTAACTGGCATAACTGCTTGAAACTCATTATCACGAGCATCTTTTAAATTACCACTGGCGCTATCGCCCTCTGTAATAAAGATTTCACATTTTTTACGATCTTTACTATAACAATCAGCAAGCTTACTATCAAATTTAAGAGCCTTTTCTTTTTTCTTTTGACCTTCACGAACTGTGTCTCTAGCTTTCTGTGCAGCAAGTCTAGCCTTGCGGGCACTTAAAGCCTTGTCGGCAATCATCTTAATTTCTTTTTCATTTGCTAAAAACCAAATACGAAGTTCTTCAGCAATTGCCGCAGTAAATGGAGTCATTTCAAGTTTAGTGACTCTTGTTTTTACTTGAGCATCATATGCTACATTCGGAGCAGTAATATTAAAAACAATATAAAGTCCTTCTTGCAAATCATCTCCAGAAAGATTTTCATCTTTATCTTTAAGCCATTTTTTATCTCTAAAGAATTTATTAAATTCACGAGTAAGAAGTGCTTTAATTTGTGAAATATGAGGGCCATTTGCTGTTAAACCAGTATTAACATATGGAACAAGAGTCATAGAATAATTTGATGTATATGTCATTACCATATCAATCTTATTCTTATCATTTTGATAATTCATTATAAAACGATTTTTAATTAACTCTTTACCACTTACTGCTTCATCAACTAGATCATTAATACCATTTTTTGAGTAATAAGTTGCAATATCTCCATTATCATTAAATATAATAGTAAGACCAGGACAAAGTGCTGCGATAGTAGTAAATAATACTTTTAATTCTTTACTATTAACTTCTGGATGTGTAAAAAATTCTTCACTAGGTTCCCATATAACTTCAGTGCCTTGAGATTGCATTCCACTAGTAATAATACCAGTTTCACGTTTATCAAAAACACCTTCTTTAAATTTAATATTTTCATATTTACCATCACGATATGTAGTTACATCTAACCAATGTGAAAGATATGTAGTAATTTTACTACCAATACCAAATGATCCTAATGAAGTTCCCTCATAAGTTCCATCTTCACGATATTTACCAGAGGTATTAAGAACACTAAAAGCTGCTTCAAGAATTGTTTTTCCATCATCTCTAAAAGAATTAGGAATAAATCCTTGACCATAATCTCGTATCTAAACTCTTGAACCTTTAGTAATTACTTCTATTTTATCACCATGCCCAAGACGAAATTCATCAACAGCATTGGAAAAAATTTCAACAGCTAATTGAGTAGCATAGGTTGTGTCGCCTGCATATACCCCAGGTCTTAAACGAGTAAAAGCTAATGGGTCTAAACTTTCAATACTTTCTTCTGTATATAAAGTTTTATCCGTTATCTTCGCCACTACTTTGTTCCTCCAAATCCTCATATTGAGCTAACTTTTCAAGAATTTCAGCAATAGCTCCTAAACTTAAATCCTATGGATATGCTCTTTCTCTAAAACTAAAATGACCAATATAATATGGCATACCATTTTCTGCTCTTGCAGTTAATCTATTAGTAAAAGTCTATTCAACAGCATTTTCTTCGTTTAAATCACGACCGCAGTAAGGACACCACCAACCTCTAAGTGGGCCATAAATAATACGCTCACAAACAGGGCAGGCTAATCTACCTATTAACATTTCATTTAACATAATAAAATCTCCTTACATTTTTTTCCTTATTAATATTATAACACATTTTTTTAAAAAAATCAACTCTATAACTCATTATAGAGTTATAGAGTTTAAATTTTTAACTTGCCGGTTGCTAATTTATCACAGTATTCATTCCAAGTATCATTACTATGACCTTTAACTTTTTCAACCTTAGCCAAATGTTTTAAATTATATATTTGTTTAATAATATCAAGATTTTTTATTTCTTGATTTTTTGGACGCATCCAATTATTTCTTTCCCATCCATACATCCAAGTATTTATAATATTAACACAATAGGCTGAATCAGAATAAATAATTGATGTTTCAAATTCATTTTCTTTTTCTAATTTTTGTAATATATGTAAAATTGCCATTAATTCCATCTCATTATTAGTAGTTGGGGCTTTAAAATCTTGATACTAATAAATTATATTATTGTCTTTTATTTCTACAACTCCATAACCACCAGATGAATCTTTATAACCATTATTAGAACAAGCTCCATCGCAATAAAATACTCTCATATTATAAGCACCTTTCAGTTGACAATTCCGTTTTTTTTAGTTACTATATATATAGTAGATAAGTAAGGATTATATATTTCTAAATATATTATATAATAATAAATATAAAAAGTCAAGATAATAAAAATAAACTCATTATATATTAAATAAAATAATATATAATGAGTTTTTGAATAGTTAGCGGCAATCTTCCAACTCAATGTATGGCTGTGCGAAAGCGTTCTCAAATACAATACCACCTTCGGTATTCTCAGCCTATGCCTTTTTGTAATAAGCGTGTTGACTTACACCATATGCGGTCCAAGGCAAAGCTACCATCGCAGTGAGCCAAGGCAATTCTGCATAAGCTTCCTTAAAAACGCAAATATATGCAAGAACAAGCATTGCAATTGTATGAAACCAAATTAACATTGACTCTTGGATTAAAAGAGTTTTTGAAAATTCAAGTTTTTGTTCTTTTTCATGTTTACCTTTTTTTTTGGTTTTATTATGAGTTTTACACATTATGCATTCCTCCCATTTGAAAGCACAATAACTACGTGCGCATTTCTATTAAGAAGAATATCTCCACGTTTAAGATAATTCTTTTGAGTACGATATTTTGCGTCAAATAATTCATTAAATTTACCAGTTGCTAAACATGCTTCGGACATATTAGATGTTACTCTACCATTACCACCTGCGAAGAAAATAGATTCTGGTAAACCACAGCATACGCATATAACACTAACAAATGAACTACAATCACAATTACAAGGAGTGGTAATCTTTGACATATCATATCCTACTTTTTTAGCTTGGGTTAATAATGAATTACGGTCTGATTGACTATAACCAATTTTATTATTAGCGCAGGCCGCCTCGCATGCTCTGGCAATTTTTTCTGCCAATTGAGCACTTTTTGGACGTAAAACACTAGTCCAGTTTTGATTATACCAACCATTTACATAAACTTCTTTACCAGTCTGGTCTCCCGCCTAACCGCCAGAATAACTACCTCTTTCATCTTTTGCGGCATAGCCTAACATAACATCTGAATATGTCTTTGCTGGTGTAGGAGTAATATCTTCACCATATGAATATACTAATTTACCAGTACCGTCAAATACTGAATATTCTTTCCCAGCTCTATTACAAGCTTTTATAGCACTATCTAATGATTTAAAAGCTCCAACCTAACTATCAATATTTGCCCAAGTTTTACGGACTCTATATAATCCAGTTGATTGTGTAGGGTTGGCAGTAGGCTAGTTATTCTCTTTTTTACCCTATAATTTTTCATTGATTTTATCAATCGTCATTGGGCCAGCTTCACCATCATGATCTAATCCATTATCTTTTTGGAATTGTATGACAGCTTTTTCAGTATCTCCACCAAAATCACCATCAGCACCCCATGAACCAAGAGAATAACCTAATTTCTCTAATGCTTCTTGAAGAGCTTTAACATCATCACCGCGTCTACCACGCTTTAATAATCTAGTATAAATTAATATATTAGTTGGTTGAGTAGCTGTAACTATTTCTATAATTTCATCACCAGCTAATAAAGCAGCTACATCATTACGCACATTTTCCATAGTCTTACCAAATTTACCAAACCAATGTAAAACGTCAGAATGATTGCTACCTAAACCAAGGCGCGCACTGTCTTGATGGCAAAGAATTATAGGTACTTTCTTATTATTAAAATTAACTGTTCCTTTTGGATTTAAATTATAAAGTTTACAAATATAAGCAGTAAATTCACAAGCTTCTTTATAAATTTTTTCAAAATAATTTTTATCAGTTAATCCATCTTCACAGATCTCAAACTATATCCAACCATCATTACATGAACCAGCAGAACCAGAACCGCAACCCCAAGGTCTATAATCCCAAGGCATTGTTTGAACTGTTGTTACTGTTCCATCAGCAAGTTTGCCAATCCATGCATTTAAACCAGCCTGAACATCAATATGGTTCCAGTCATTGCCTGCGGCATTTTTTCCAAGGAGTTCAATAAGTTTTTTGTAATTGGCATCACTGGTATCTGGCTATACATATCTTTTTAAATTAGGATTGTTTGCGCCAGTTGAATGCCATAATACTCCTTTAATATCCATTTTTCTTGTCTATTGGAAACAAGTGGAATTTTTCATCATACATTTTAAAGGAGGATTTGAAGAAGTATATTTCATAATATTACTACCTCCTATTTTAATATTTTTTAATTTATTATAAAATTGTTCACTTAAAGAAGCTCTATAATTCTATACAGATAAATCTTGATTATTTGGTCTTTCAAATTTCTTTAAAAATATATTAGAAGCTTCTTTTATAGATTGTGAATTATTTAATTCATTAAATAAATTCATATCTATTACTTCTTGAAATAATAAATTTAATTGACAATTTAAATCTGAAATAGATTTACCTGCGCCTTTACATATATTGTATAATTTTCTTTTTCTATCAGCTATTGTCCATTGAGCTATTCCATATCCTGCTCCATCATTTATAAATCTAGTGCTAGTATATGTACCATTATCTACACTAGATGTATATAATTCATCTGACATTCCAAAGGTTTTATTTCTTGTATCTTCAAGATTATTGGACCGCAAACATGATTCTGCTTGTAAATTTCCCATAATACCTGCCACAGCATAATCAGTCAAACCTCTAGATTTTAAATTAGTCCAAATTTTTTCTTCTATTGTCATTTTTCATAATCCTTCCGCTATTCTGGCAATTTCAGAACGATGAATCTAATCTAATGTTATTTCTCCATAAATTGAATGATTTCTAAAAATTTTAGAAACTCTTTTCATACCATTATTATTGCCAGCAAAACTGACATCATCTACTTGTGTTTTATCATCACCGTCAATAATACAGATACTATCTTCACCTATGCGCTATAATGCTAATTTCATAAGTGATATATCCATATTCTATGCCTCTGTAATATAAATACCTGCGCGCATCCCTGTCGTATCATATCCACGTATATCTGACATAGGAAGTAAAATTAAACTTTCATTTTCTAATAATCGTTCTACCTCCATTTTACTACCTAGTTTACTAGATAAAAAATTACCTATCTGGCTATCAAGAAGTTTTTCTTCTCTACTACCAGGAAGGTATCCTAATTTAGCAGCGCCTTTTGCGGCAACTGTATTACAAAATATAATTATCTTATCTATACGATTTTTTTCTAATTGATTAAATAAGTATCCAAGAGCTAATACAGATTTTCCCGAGCCAGCTTTACCTCGTATCATTGTTAGTTTATTATGTGTAAAGCTATCTGCGGCAAGTTGCTATTGAATATCTAAGGGGCGCACTCTACCAAATTGCTTTGAATCAAAAATCTCAAAGCTTATATTTCTATACCCTTTTTCAGTATATACTAATCTATCTATTATTTCTCCTTCTGGATTTTTTAAGATAAGATATTCATTTAATAAAATTTCTGAATATATTGATGAGTTTAAATAATTGGAATAAAAGTATTCCATTTCTATATCGTTTTTAAATTGTTTAATTAAATATCCTATATATTCATCTTTTTCTTCTTCTATTGATTCTATTTGACTATCATCAAAATACATTCTTGCTATTGTTTTTAACGATAAGTCATTAGTGATAAAAATTAAATCAGAATATAAAGTATTACAAAAAATTGCGGTTGCTAAAATTTTCATGTCGTTGTTGATGCTTAAATCTTCTTCATGAATTGAGCAGAGCATGGATTCTTTAAAAATACATACTTCATAATCTCCTATATGTTCATCTAACTAATGAAGTAATTGGCGAACCGCAATTTTATTATCTATATCTTTCGTATTAGAACTTTTTATATTTTCTAATTCTTCAAGAGTAATTGATGAAATTATAAACTTGCTATTATCATTAAATAGATTTTTCGCATTTAATATTAAAGAACAAGTGTCATAAAACTTAATCATCTTCGTCGTAGTCCTCCTCATAGTCAATCTCTTCTGGCAGTGAAAATCCAATCACATTAGTAACTTGACCTACTGGTTCTTCTTCTTTACCAGTTTGATCTAATTCATTTTGAATTTCCTAAGCTTTTACCATTAATTGCCCTTTTATGTTTTCTAACCATTGAATGACTATTGTATTTAATTGTTCTATAATAGGAATGATAAACGCATATAAAAACATTCCGAGTAATACATAACCGAGAATAATGACCACTTCCTCTCTTTATGTATTATATGAAAAATCTATTGACATTTTTATCTATTTTTAACCAAATAAATAAAAACGCTTATGATAAGTAATCATAAGCGTTCATCATCATAGCATCGCCAAAATATTTATTTGCTTTATCTAATTCCCAGTCCATACCAACAAAAATAATTTCATCTGTATATTTGAGATTATTACATTGAATTGCTGTTATAAGTTCTTTATATACTTGTTGGAATGTTGGACTAAAATCTTGCGTTTTTACCCATTCTGGATCTAATGAATATCGTTCAATATTTACTCCATCTAAGACTTTTGAGGATGTATGCCAAAAGCAATCCGATGAAATAATAATTGGTTCTTTATTTTTTTTTAATTTTTCGTGACATAATTTAAGTGCATATTCTGAGAAGAACTTGCGATCAGGTGAGGGGTTCAGCATCATACAACGTCCTATATATTTCAATATCTTTCATTAACATTTCTGTATCTTCATCTTTAAAACCAGCTGTGTCTTTGGCGCGTTGACGTTGATACATAACTTCTTTTTTATTGATATAACCATAAAGTTCTTGTTTATAAGCGTTAATCATTTCATTAATATCGTTAATATCTTTTTGATAGTTTTTAATTTCTACATTTAATCTTTTAGATTCATAATTATCAGGATTATGATGTTTACTATTAATCATTGTGCCTTTTACATGTTTAAGTGCTTTGAGACCAGGATGTAATTCACGATTCTTATAGTTTTGAAGAAGATTAATAGTTGCACGAAGTTCTGCGATATGCTCACCAGTACGTTGACTTTTTACATCAATATCTTGCGGATGGCACTCTGCGATTCCATAACCTTGAATAAAATCATCTAGCACAATTGCACAGCTACACATTCCAGTTTCTTCATCCCACATAAATTCAGGTTTTTTGCCCATATATTATTTCTTCCTTTGATATATATTTTTCTATATACATTATATAATATTTTTTTTAAAATATCAAGTAGGAAGACATGCGCGACTGGAAATTTTATCCCAGAATTTTGGGAAAAAATTGGTAAAGCGCGTTCCCAAACAATCGCCTAAAAATTTTCCCAAACGCCCGCCTTTTTGAGCCAGAGCCGATTGCGGGATTCACAAAAAAAATAATAGGAGTGCAAGCGCACTCCTATTACATGGGAAGTATCCAGTGCAATGGCACTAAGATACCGTAGCGGATAATACCGAACATTGCGATAATGATGATTACCCAACCAGCTAATTCCATAGTCTTATATTTATCCTAACGTTTTCTAACAAAATGAGGTTGTTCATACATAAGACCACCAATAACCATCATCACTATCCAAAGCAATGTATACCATAATGTGTTTAAAGTAAAATGAAACACTTATGTCCCCTCCTTTTTTATTTTCATTATATATAAAAAAAAATGAAGTATCATTAATCAAATATGATACTTCAAATTACTAATAATATCATCAATCAATACTGGAAAATTATTGTGGGCATCTACTTCACAATGAAATATTAATCCTTTATCTAAATCAGCAAATGGATTAGTAGTATGTGAATGACCGCATAGATTAATAGTTTTTTGATGAAGAGATTTTTCATCATCATAATTACTACATAGCGAAGGAAAATGTGAAAGATAAAAATGATATTTTTTATATTTTAAGAACATTGAATTTTCTATTTCTATAATCTTAGGATATAGCTGCTGATATGCTATTATTTTTTTATCACTATCATGATTGCCACGAATAACATGTAATTTACCATTCATTTGCTTAATACATTCAATACCATCTTGTAATTTTTCAGAACCACCAAGCATTAAATCTCCAAGCACATATACATCATCATCGGGTTTAACGATACTATTGTGCCGCGCAATTAAATCCTCATTCATGCGTTCAGTAGAGTAATAGCCTCGTGGTTCAAGTATAAAATTTTTTTGATGATTAAAATGCCAATCAGATGTTACCCAAATATTCGCCACAAAGCTATCCTCCTTTTACTTATCTATTTTTATTGGTAGAGTGATAAAAGATTCCATATGACAGCTATAACAATGCTGCCAATATTTTTCTCCATCAGTTCTAATGCCAGATAATGTACCTCCACAGTGTTTACATTTAATAGGTATTTTAATTTCCTAAATCATTTTCGTAATACCGCCTTTATAGGGATTTCTTTCATTTTAATATCATTCTTATGATACATTATCTATGGTTTACTAATATATCCTTGAATATCATTGTAATTAAGATACATAATTGCCGTATATTCAAATCCATCATCTTTTGGATCTGTCATAGAAAGGCTCATTCTACGTAAAACAGAACGAGGAACGCATGCCCGGCCTTCACGCTTTTCATTTTGTTCAATTGTTCTTTCAATTGACGTTTGAAGCACTACTGGAATAATATCACAAGTTTTCTTTTTATCTTGTCCAAGAGCAGTAAGAAGTTTGCGGCGACTGGACCAGCTCAGATGTGTAGCATCAGCGATTACGTTAAATATTCCTTCTTCATTAAGAGCAGTTTTAATTTTCTTTACAAAGACATTAAATACCTCATCTTCATGTGAAAAATATTCTTCATCATCTCTAATAATAGAATATCTAATTTCATCACGAGAGATATATCGCCAGCCCAAACCTTTCATTAAAATATTTTTTGCTGTCCATGTTTTTCCTGAACCTGGTGCACCACACATTATCCAGAGAGTTTTATCCATAATTATCAACTCCAAATCTAATTTTCTTTTTTGGTTATATTAAGTGATTCTTTTAATTCTTCTTGATAAGCTCCTGCTAACCAATTTTCACGAAATTCTTTAATCTCTTCATCATTACGACATTCTATATGATTAATTTCCATTTTACACCAAGGACACCATAATTTTTTCCTATGATGTTTGCCATGTCTATGATTTACTTTTCTTTGGATATCTAATCCACGATTGCCACATTGTATACACCAGAATGTATGTGGCTCATAATTGCTAGCCAAAAATACTCACCCCTTATTCATTTTCTATTAATATTATATCGTATTTTTATTAAAAAATCAAATAATTATACATTAAGTTAAAGTAATAATAGTTTCTTTCCAGGTATCAAGATTTAATAGCACACTATGATTATTCCATACAGCACCAGTATCAATATTACATTTATGTCCCTGTCCATACCAATATGCGCCTCTACCAAACCAAGGTTCTGGTGGGATATCATCATACAAACGAGCATTTTTCTCTTGATCTTCAATCATTAGTTCAATAGGAGTATGTCCATGAACTATATACTCATTATCAGTCCCATGCCAATCATCATAAAACATACAATGAGTTCTATCCCAAATAAAATGTTCTTCATCTCCATAATCATAATCATCATAACCACTATGAGAAAGAATAACATTTTGATTATTTATATTATGATATACACACATAAATGGTAGATCATTTAATTTATGAATAATATTAAGTATTTCTTGTATAGAAATACTTTTATCTTTCATAATCGCATTATATGTAGTTTCTCCACCATTCCAAAACCATAAATCCATTTTTGGAGTCCAAAGAAATGCATCTGCTTCATAAGTGTCAAGAGTCATATC
>JAEEGL015844742.1_pt1 | contig 29656 bp, 20 predicted proteins | sample 9134231 | NCBI WGS metagenome assembly JAEEGL01 (sample SAMN16246548, study PRJNA631951) | gut metagenome | biome: gut microbiome; feature: rumen; material: fiber-attached | host: Bos | place: Iran: Karaj | collected 2018-10
CATACACCTGTGTCAAATCCCCGATTACCGAACTAATTGCCGTTTTATTTTCGACTTCAGCTATATTACTGATAGCCATAACAAACGGACCACTTTCCGCTTTTACAAATGGCTCGTCCACGTCGATAGTTTTGGGCAGTTTTATGGCAACATAGTACGACAATGTGTTTGACGGAATATCCCTGTCGATGAAAGTCCAGTTTGTTGACGGAACTTCGCCTACTTGGTACGTGCCATCTGTTGTGACACGATAAATTGAATATGTTGAGAATTCAAATCCTTCGTAGCCTTCCCAAATGAGATTGACCACGCCTCCCACGCCAAGATTTGCCGTGGCATTGATTGTTTTGTGATTTTTGCTAAGCAAAGATTCGTCTCCGCAGTAGTCGGTTGCAGAAATCTTGTAGCGATATGACTTTGTCCGGCTGTCGGTGTCTTCGTCCACGAAAATGCTTGTCTGGTTGAACGGAACGTCGGCAATCTTTTCATAGTCGTTGGCAGAAGACGTTTCACGATAAATGGAATAAAAGTCTATGGCTTCCGTGTCTTCTTTTTGCCATACGACCAAATTCGCAGGCGATTCATGACTTACTGTAACCAATGCGATTTCTGGTTGGTATTTGAACGACTCATACACAATTTCCGTCGTGTCGGATGCGGTACAGCCCTCCTCGTCGGAAATATTGAATACATACGTGCCGGGAGCCAAGTTGCTACGCGTCAGTTCCATTTCGTCGGAACCAGCCCAAGAATACATAATGGCGCCATTTCCTTTTTTATACGAAATGGAAATTTCGCCTACGTCTTGTCCGCAGATAGCATTTGAAAATTCTTTGGTGATAACAGGTTTGTTAGATTCGTCAACTTTTAGCGAGACTACTTTGCTCGTGGCACAGCCCATTTCGTCGGTCGCAGTTATTAAATAATCGCCTTTCGACAAGTTCAATATGTTGTTTTCGAAAATTTGTCCAGCCCCAAAATTAGTCAAAAGGGAGATTTCATCTATTTGGAATTCTATATCCGATTTCGCTGAAAATTCGTGCCTAAAGACCCATTGAATCTCATTTATTTGTTGTTCGCTCGTCTTGATACCTAAATCGTTTTCCCAATAAACGGTGACAAGTGTCCAATCGGAGTGGGCGGGGACTTCCACCACCTCGTAATTGTTAGCCAGCCCGACTCCGCATGCGTCGCCTTTGTGATAAAACGATACGCCTAAAGATTTGTTAAAGCTGTCATCATAGGTGTAAGCACCTTTGTTTAATGACATAACGAAACCGGCATTGTCATAGCCGTAATAGTTACCTATCGTGATTGATGATGCCTTCAATCGGTATGAGTTTCCCGTCCCGTTTGCCCCATCGTTAACCACGCCCGACTGGCTTACATCTGTTGTGGCACTTACAAATAAATTGCTGTCGTCGAATGGTTTTATTGCGGATCCGAACCATGTGAGGATACCGTTCTCGAAATCTGCTACAGGAAACCACGTTGCTTCTTCCCAATCAAAGGTATAGGGTGAAGACGATACAACTGCGATTTCTCCGTTGGAAGACGTGCAGATAGGATCTTTTTTGTTTATCTCGTATTCGGGCAGTAAGTCGTAATTTTTCTCCAAAGTGACAGTTAACGACACGCTACAACCGTCTGCGTCGGAAATGGTGACGGAATAATCTCCGGCACCCAAATTGAGACGTTCCTGATCGGTGCTTCCATCGTCCCAAAGGAATGTGTATGGTTGGTAGTCGTCATCAGTTATTGCATATATGGCACCATTTTCTTTTTCACAGATTGGGTTGAAAGACTCCAAATAAACCGAGTTAAGAATCCGAGTGAAATCCTTGTTAAGGGTAATCGATTCTATATCTTCACAACCATTGGCATCAGTCACCGTGAGCGTATATTTTCCTGCCGACAAGTTGTTTAAATCCATGTCTGACGAGTATTCCTCCAATTTGTCGTACATAAGAATAGAAACCTCGTCAATACTAAAGTCGTACGATTTATGGTATTCGAATTCTTTAGCCGCAAAAACAATGGCCACAACATCTTTCTTTGTCAGTTCGCTCCAAGGAATGACAACCTTTGTCCAATCCAAATGGAATGGAATGGAGTACTTTTTACTTCTTTCCAAGTTGTTGTCCAACACGTACAAATATAACGATGAGCCCTTATGATAAAAAGAAATTCCGTGTGTGACGTTTGCAATGTTACATTGATCGTAGTGTTGTTCGTAAATTTCCGCATATTCTCCTGTGCCGTAAATCGGAGTGTAGTCGTTTCGGAATGGAAGTTCAATTTTAAATGTCGCAAGCGAATCGGTTCCAACTTGAACGTTCATTGCATTTCCCGATACACCGCCCGCAACTGGAGTAAGGGCAAACGACTCGAATAGGTTGGTTTGGTTGAAGTTTGTCGCGGCATAGAGCGTTGCCGTGCCGTCGAGTCCAGCCTCCACACTATTCATATTTTCTTCGAAGTTCCACGTCAGTTCCTCTACAATTGCTTGTTTCTTCCAGTTATATGACAAAGGGCTTGTTCCACCTTTTGGAAGTACCTTGATCATTCCGTTTTCTGCTTCGCATACAGGATTCACGGAAAAAAATTGTTGAATGACTGGATTATTGTTTTCAACAAGCAGGTCTTTATATGGTTTCCAACCTTCCGCAGTTCGATAATTATTGATAAGATGGCATGGCACGAAGATTTCCAAAGAGCTTGAACATCCCGAAAACACATCGTCTTCAATTTCCAGCAATCCGTCTTCTATGGTTATAGAATTCAGGTTTGAGCAATTTTGGAACACCGATTTAGCCAATTTTTTCACCGTGTAGGTTATACCATTGTACTCCACGGTTGCGGGAATCACAAGATATCCTTCCAATTCGACCGTGTATCGTCCGCTTTCGTCGTCTAATTCAGGAACGACAGCAACAGTCTTGTCTTCCTCGGAAAGAATCGAGTAGAACAACGTATGGTTGCTTGTAGTAACTGCCGAAAAATCGTATGCGAATGTCTGTATTGCCGTGAAAATGGCTACTAACAAGGGAAGAATAAGTTTTTTCATAGGAATAACTCTATCTGTTTATGACACATTTATTTACGCAAAAATACTTTTATTTTGGAATTAGAAAAACGAAAATTTTAAATATTGGCCGTATGGGCGTTAAATCGTAGCACAAAATTTGCTACTTTTGCCGTTTGAAATAACAACGAAGTGAGTTTGCTCGAACAGATAGAATTTCCTGCTGACTTGCGGAAACTGAGCATTGAACAGTTGCCGCAGGTGTGTAAGGAATTGCGTGATTTCATTATTGATGAAAGTAGCCGCAATCCCGGACATTTTGGTGCAAGCCTCGGCACAGTGGAACTGACCGTTGCGCTTCATTATGCTTTCAACACACCCGAAGACAGATTGATTTGGGATGTCGGACATCAGGCTTACGGCCATAAAATTCTGACAGGCCGAAAGAAAAATTTTGACACAAACAGGAAATTTGGTGGACTTTCGGGATTTCCCAATCCGCAAGAAAGCAACTACGACAGTTTTGTAGCTGGTCACGCCTCCATATCAATTTCGGCGGCTACAGGTATGGCTATTGCAGCAAAAGCGAAAGGCGAAAACCGACAAATTGTCGCCATAATCGGCGACGGCGCGCTTACAGGCGGCGAGGCGTTCGAGGCACTCGACTACGCTGGCGGAAGCAAAGCAAACATACTCGTTATCCTAAATGACAACGATATGGCTATTGATGCCAATGTGGGTGGGCTTCACCAATATTTGATTGACGTAATCACTTCGCCATCATACAACCGTTTTCGTGACAAAACCTGGAATTTTTCCACAAAATTGAGCCAATTCGGTCCAGATTTGCGTGAGTTGTTCAAGAAAATGGGACGCGGACTGAAATCTCTCTTTTTCAAAGAAAGCAACCTTTTTGAATCGTTGGGGTTCAGATATTTTGGACCTATCGACGGACACAATGTATTCCAATTGACGAGAACATTGCAAGACATTCAAAATATTCCTGGTCCAAAAATTCTTCATATCCACACCCAAAAAGGAAAAGGTTTTAAGCCTGCCGAGGAAGAACAGACTGAATGGCACGCACCCCGAAAATTCGACAAGGAAACAGGTGAAATGATTCCGCTTCCCGACAAAAACACTATTCCGCCCAAATATCAGGAAGTATTTGGAGAAACTTTGTTGGAATTGGCGCAAAAAGACGAACGGGTTATGGGTGTCACGCCCGCTATGGCCACAGGATGTTCAATGAACATTCTTATGAAAAAAATGCCCGACCGTGCGTTTGACGTGGGAATTGCAGAACAACACGCCGTTACTATGTCGGCAGGAATGGCTAAAGAAGGTCTGATTCCATTCTGCAATATTTATTCAACATTTATGCAACGCGCCTACGACCAAGTAATCCACGACGTTGCGCTGCAAAATCTTCACGTGGTTTTCTGCCTTGACCGCGCAGGGCTTGTTGGTGCCGACGGCGTTACACACCACGGATTATTCGATATTCCGTATATGCGTGCAATTCCAAATATGATTGTGGCTGCGCCAATGAATGAAATCGAACTTCGGAATATGATGTTCACCGCCTACTCTACCCCACAACCGTTTGCCATCCGCTATCCTCGCGGCAACGGCGAATATTTGCAATGGCATTCCGAAATGCAGTTGATGGAAATTGGCAAAGCTGAACAATTGCGCTCGGGCGAAAAAGTTGCCGTACTCACCATTGGGACAGTGGGAAACACCGCTATGAAAGCGGTTGACAAAGTATATACCGAAACGGGAAAAATGGCAGCATTGTTTAATTTCCGTTGGGTAAAACCAATTGATTCTGAAACAATAAAAACAATCGCACAGTCGTTTGAAACAATCATAACCATTGAAGATGGTTTGATTGCTGGAGGTTTTGGCTCGGCAATATTGGAAGAACTCGAATCGACAAACTTTGCTGGAACGGTTGTTAGACTGGGGGTTCACGATGAATTTGTGCCACACGGAACGCAACAAGAATTATACAAAATTTGTGGCTTCGATTTTGATAGTATAGTACAACAAATAGAAACATCAATAAAATAAACGTGATATGAAAAAAGTAATTTCAATTGTGTTCTGTTTAGCAATGTTCGCCACAGCACAAGCTCAGATTAAAGCAAGTGGGACAATCCAGAATCCCGATGGTTTGCAAACTGGTAACGTATTGGGTTCCATCGAAGTACAAGAATCATTCACTGCCGACAGTTTGGACTGCGAATTTACTTGTACGGTAATTCCTGAATCCAACGCAATCCGTTTGACCGCATCGAATCCGAAAGGAATGCGTTTCGTGTATCGCCGTGGTTATACAAAACTGCACGAACAAAAATTCGACGATAATGTGATTTTCCTTGACATTAAGGGAACATTCGAAGGGAAATACATTATTGATATTTACGATGCCGAAAACATCAGAATCAAATCGTATGTCATCCAACGCAAACTATAGAAAGCTCCAAACAGAGGAACTGCATCGGATTTCGGTTGAAGAATACAAGCAATCGGAGAAGCACCCGATTGTGGTAGTGCTTGACAATATCCGCAGCGCGAGCAACGTAGGTTCTGCATTCCGCACTGGCGATTCATTGCGGATTGAAGCGGTATATTTGTGTGGAATTTCGTGTGTGCCACCCAACAAGGAATTGCAAAAAACCGCACTCAGCGCGCAACTTTCCGTTCCATGGAAATATTTCAAGGAAACTACCGACGCCATTGCGGAACTTCGTAGTGAGGGCTACGAAATTGTGTCGGTTGAGCAAGCGGAAAACAGCACGCTTTTGCAGGAATTTCGGATGGAACACGGGAAAAAATACGCATTTGTGTTTGGAAACGAAGTTCACGGCGTAGCCGACGAGGTTATTGCGCAAAGCGATGTTTGTTTGGAAATTCCGCAATATGGAACCAAACACTCATTCAATGTTTCGGTAACATGTGGAATTGTACTCTGGGAAGCCGTTCGGCAACTGCGGTTTTCAAATTAAAGTCCCGTTCCGACTTCTTTTTTCCGTCGTTGCTTAATTTTTTCGGGAATATAGTCTGAAGCTTTTTGGCGCGGGCTATGTAAATCTATATCAGATACATAGCGAAGTTTTCCTTGCCGAAACTTGTAACCGTCGATTGAAAAGTCTGGACCATAATATTCATAAATGCCTTCGTAGCGTGGCTCGGCGGCCGCAAGGTGGTCGAGAACGTACATTTTTTTCCGTTTCTCGTAACGAAGCATCATAGTCTGTTTCGCGGAATACTCAAAAATCACCCGTTTTTTAAAGCCTTTCCCTTTTAATTCAACGGTTTGGTAGCCAAAACTTGGTTTATCTTTTTTATCAAAGCGAAACGTTTCAATCACCTTTTTTTGAGTGTAGGTTGTGTTAGGAATCCAGCCCAACAAATAATATGTAGTAATGCCATCGTACTTATCCATACGAATGTCGTAGTATGTTGCGCCATACCAATTTTGCGGTGTGCAATTCGCCATCAGCGGGTCTTTCATCGTGGCTGATTTATCAATAAGCGGATACACTTCCACGGTGTTGGTTGCTTTGAAATATCGTTGGAAATAACCAAACACCTCGTACGTTCCGTTTGTATGCACCATAAACCACGTAAAAATGCGGAATGTTTGGTCTGGAGCGGTAACTTTTCCTATTTTCAAGTCGTTGAAAGGATAATTGAACGTTTCGGGAATCCGCAGAACGGAATCGAGCATTTCGGAGAAAATCTTGTTGTTTTTAATATTGTCCTCCTCCGACTCAAAACGCGAGATTCTACTATAAATCGTTACTAAATTGAATTCCGCAATGCTGAAATCTTTGTTTTGCGCAACAATTTCCGAAACACAAATGAAACCTAACAATATACAAATAAGAAATTTCTTCATTATTGAACAAACTTAAAGGTTCGATTGACGCCATTTTGCCGTAGAACTACAAAGAACATGCCCGTTTCGGGCGCGCTCATAGAATACAATCCTGTCTGATTTTCTGGAGTAACGACAACCGACGAAAGGCATTTTCCATCAGCACTAACTATCTGAATAGCAAGCGATTCAGATGATTGTTGATACACAACATTAATTCTATCGTTGCTGACATAAACGCGTGTTTGTTCATTCATAATCAACGCCGTTGCTGAATTATCCTTAGTTGTATCAGGTTCCACAATGTTTGGATTGTATTTTTGCTTGAATTGATACGCCAAATCATATAATTCCTGTTGCGTGTCGGCCACCAACATTGCGTAGCGGATATGAGCCGTGTCGCCCACCCCTATCGAGTCAATCAACGAATAATTGAATGCAGCCACTTCTGTTCCATAAATGGAATTCGTTCCCGCCGAAGTCTGTGAATGCGTAAGCACATACCACAGTTCTGTATTGTTGAAACCATCATTGTAATACACAATATCGTTGGCGACATTAAATGCGTACATTCCGCTTTGTTTGTAGTCCAATGGCATAATACCAGTGTAGAACGAGCGTGGATTCACACTTGCCGCAACCGTAAGTTGCAAACTATCAACGTACCATATTTTATTGTTCCTTGATTCAAGAATATTCCAGTCGATGAACATACCAAACCGCACATCATACAGCGCACTATCGCGTTGATTTGCAATCTGATAGTCATATATCACCGCATCAGTGTCGTTCCAACCATACAAAATCTGGTCAATAATAAGATTTTTTGCATAATACTGAGAAACGACCATCACATCGCACGAATCGGCATCGACAACTGTTGGAGGTGTAATATTCTTAAAATCAGCTGTTTTTTCAGTTCGGGAACAAATGGAATCTTTATTTTCGGCAATAAAAATACCTCCTTGAAAAATACAATTTTCAAAATCCTTATACATAAATCCATTTGAACTAATTTTGGGCAAAACCTTAGCTATACTTCCATCGCCAGTTGCGGTGGTTTTAATGTTTCCAATTGAAAAATCATAAAACTGTTTATTGCACACAAAATCAAAATATTCATAATTGGAGTATGAATTATCGGCTGTTGACGCGATTTTGAACAACAAACTATAGTCAACAGGAGGTGTTATCAGCACCCGAAACGCAAAAGTGCATGTGATTTCAGAATTTGCTTCAATTATTGCGAACGTGGTGTCCGATTGAATTGAAGCCAAGATATTATTGCCCCCAAAAATTTGAATAGTTGCATTTGTAGCATCTGCCAAATAATTTTTAACAGTAACACGAACCAACAAAGTGTCCTTTGCATGCGAGTATGGTTGTCCATTTTTATTACAAAATGAAATATCCGTTATGCGCAAACTTGGCATCGTGTCGTTTGTGAGCGCATTATACACATTCAAACGTCCATGTCCGAGCATATCCCTGTATTTAGCTTCGGAATTGATGTAATATATGTCATCAGCGGTAACGCGGAGTTGTTCCCCCACTTGGAGTGCCGAAAAATCAGGATATTTGCTCCGTACCAATGCCGCTGCGCCAGCCACAATCGGCGTGGCAAACGATGTTCCCCCACCCGACATAGGAAATGTTTTTCCATCATTGGCAAGCGAATAAAAACCTTTTGCTGGTGCGCAAAGGTCAACATAATAATTATACTGCGAGCCTTTTGTATTTGAATCCGCCCACACATAATCGCCAGCGACGGTTCCGCCCACGCTCAGCACTGAAGAATACGAAGCAGGATAAAACGGCGTTGTTGCCGCTGAATTTCCTGCCGCAGCCACAATAAGCGCATCGCAGTTGTAGGTGGCATAGTTCACAATATCCTTACCAAACTCTGATTGTTCGGTATTTCCCCACGAGCAATTTATGATTTTACAGCCATAAGTCGCCGCATATGCGATTCCTTCATATCCAGCAGTAATTTCGGAGCTGTTTTTCGGGCACACTTTTATAGGCAAAACTTTTGTTTTGTAGCCAACGCCGGCTGTGCCAAATTCATTATTGACCTCGGCACTCGCAATGCCAGCCACGTATGTGCCATGTTCAATGCCAACGGAATTCATTGGATTGTTGTCGCCTTCGCCAAAGTCCCACCCACGGTAGTTGTCGGTGTAGCCATCACCATCGTCGTCAATGCCGTTAATTGGGTCGTCGAAGTTGTATGCTATTTTGTTTATTAAATCCTTGTGTATGATATCAATACCAGCATCAACAATGGCAACAGTAACAGAGCTGTCGCCTTGCTCCACATCCCACGCGTTCAAGACATTACAATTTTGCAAATGCCACAAATTTCCATTTGCATATTCCGAATCATTGGGCGTAAAAAACAATTCACCCACATACGAAGGTTCGGCGTATTCCACGCCTTTCATTCCATTGAGTTTTGATATAACCAATTCTAAATCAACGTCATTAGGAACATTACACGTATAGATTTTGCTTATATCGACACAATTTTCGCAATCAACCGGAACTATAGAAGTAGGAAATTTTTGCATTGGTGGAGTCGCTCCAATTGAACGCAAATATGAATCCACGCTTTCTTTATCGTTACTTATTGATATTTCACTATTCTTTAGTTTTGTTGATGAATATTTATATATAATCACACCGTCAATAATTTTCTTACCATTGTAATAGCCAATGGTTTGTGCAAAGGCAGTACAACAAAGTAGGGAAAACACTATAGCGACGAGTTTTTTCATTTCAGCGTTTGTTTAATTTTCTTTGTAAGCGACGAAGCAAATATAAAATCGTTCAATTCTTGGTTGTCGGTGTGCCAAATGTCGTCTTTATTTCCTTCCCACCATTTTTCACCTTTATAAATAAACACAATTTTGTCGGCAATTTCCATCACAGAATTCATATCGTGGGTATTTACAATTGCGGTAATATTGTATTCCTGCACAATTCCGTGAATAAGATTGTCGATTACTATTGAAGTCATCGGGTCAAGGCCAGAGTTCGGTTCATCGCATAGTAAATACTTAGGATTCAGAGCAATAGCACGTGCAATAGCCACACGTTTTTGCATACCGCCACTAATTTCCGAAGGGTACAAATTATTTTTGTTGACAACCTCAACACGTTTCAGGCAGAAATTGGCTCGTTCGCGGCATTCCTCCTCGCTCATACCCGAAAACATCCGCAACGGGAACATCACATTGTCCTCCAATGTTTCAGAATCGAACAATGCGCCACTTTGAAACACCATACCGATTTCCTTGCGGATTTCTTTCCGCTGTTTATCATTCATTTCAGTATAGTTGCGTCCGTGGAACAGAATGCGTCCTTCGTCTATTTCGTGAAGTCCGACGATGGATTTCATCAACACCGTTTTTCCCGAACCACTTCGTCCAATTATACAATTAACTTTCCCCTCCTCGAACACGGTGGAAAGATGTTTAAGGATTTGCACATCCTTGAAAGACTTCGATACGTTTTGAACTTCTATCATAATTACAACATTGTGGTAAGAGAAAGGTCGAAAATAAGAACTACAATACTGCTGACAACCACGGCCTGCGTGCTGGCTTGTCCCACTTGCAGGGAACCGCCTTTTGCATTATATCCGTAATAACTTGATATTGATGTAATTAATATTCCAAAAAACACCATTTTTATATTTGTAAACGTGATATAAAATGGTTGGAACATAAATTGCAGACCAAGAATAAACTGGTTGCTCGGAACCATGCCCGTAACATCGCCAACAACCCAGCCGCCGCCGATGCCGAGAATGATGCTGAGGCAACAAATTACCGGAAACGTGATTGCTCCCGCAATAATTTTTGGCAAGATAAGGTAATTTGCCGAATTAATACCCATAATATCAAGAGCATCAATTTGTTGTGTTATCCGCATCGTACCAATTTCCGAAGCAATGCTCGAACCAACTTTTCCCGCCAAAATCAATGCAATGACCAATGATGAAAATTCAAGGATAATCGCATCGCGCGTTCCCAAGCCAACCAAATACTGCGGCAGCACAGGATTTTCCATATTAATGGCAAGCTGAAGCGCCATCACGCCACCCATAAAAAAGGAAATTATTGACACAATTCCAACTGAGTCATATCCCACGGCAACAATCTCCTTTCCGACATTGCGCCAAAACATTCGTTTTTCGTCAGGCCAGCCGATTGCTTTTTTCATCAGCAACACATACCGGCCAATATGATAGAAGAATTTCATTCGTATGATTTTGAAGGCATAAAAATAGTAAAAATTGACTACATTGCAGTAATTATGGGGAAAATTCTGAGGATAGAAAAAAAAATAATGTTTAGGTGAGGATTCTTATGTAATCAAAAAAAGTAGTACATTAGACCGATTTTTTAATACGATAATGAAGATAATAATAGCAGGAGCGGGCGAGGTCGGACAGCATTTGGCGAGAATCCTTGCCGACGACAAGCACGATGTGACTGTGATTGACGTGGATTCACAGAACTTAAAGCAGTTGTCGTTGCACTTGGATATTTTGACGGTGCAAGGCTCTGCATTGACAATTTCGGTGCTCAACGAGGCCGGCGTTGCCGATTGTGATTTGTATATAGCAGTGACCCATTTTCCTGAAATGAACGTGGCATCGGCTGTGATAGCGAAAAAACTTGGCGCTCCACACACCATTGCCCGCGTCCGCGACCCGGAATTGTTGCTCGAAAAAAATAAAAAACTATTCCGCGAAATTGGAATAGACTCTATAATTTACCCGCAAGCACTTGCTGCTCAAGAAATTGCAACATTCGTCGAACGGGCGGCGACACGAGAATCATTTGATTTTGCCGATGGTTTACTGTCGCTGTTTGTACTGAAAGTGGAAGAATCGGCGGCAGTTGTCGGGAAATATATGCAAGAGATTATTCCAACGCAAGAAGAACTGCAAAAATATCGTGTGATTGCCATCAAACGTGGTTTTTCAACCATCATTCCGAAAGGCGACGACATTTGCCAACCCGACGATGTGCTGTACGTGGTGAGCAACCGCCAAGGCGTGAACAAAATGCTCGAAACATTTGAGAAGAAAGATTTGGCAGTTTCGCAAGTGATGATTTTGGGTGGAAGCCGCACGGGACGGGCGACAGCAAAGATTTTACAAAAACAATTCGACGTAAAATTAATCGAACTCGACCCCGAAAAAGCGAAAAAATTATCACAGCAGCTTGAAAACACATTGGTTATCAACGGCGATGGTCGAAGTCTTGATTTGCTTGTGGAGGAAGGAATCCGCCAAACAGATGTGTTTATTGCGACCACCAGCAACGCCGAAACAAACATTCTATCGTGCTATTTGGCAAAACGAATTGGCGTGAAACGTACCATTGCCGAAGTCGAAAATGTTGACTACATCGGGCTTGCCGCCGATATGGGCATTGACACGCTGATTAACAAGAAAACAATTGCGGCGAACAGCATCCACAAATATACGTTGAGCAACGCCGCCAACATTTCGCAAACACGCCATCTTACGCAATGCGATGCGCAAATATTGGAAATTATGGTGAGCGAATCCATGAAAATAACCAGCGACTCGTTGATGAATATCAAAAATTTCCCGAAAGACGCAGTAATCGGTGGCGTGGTTCGTGAAAAGAACGGATTTATCCCATCAGGAAAAACGCAAATTGAAGCTGGCGACAAGGTGCTTGTTTTTGCACTACCAGCGGCAGTCAACGAAGTGAAAAAGTTTTTTGAAAAATAATACATAAGAAATGAGAACAAAAATTTTACTATCGGTAGCATTGGCACTCGGAATCGCATCGCTGGTTCTGCTGATTTTGAACGCTGCCGACCAAACCACAGTGACCACATTGCTGGTTATTGGACTTGTATGCGTGAGCATTGAATATTTTGCAAGTAAAAAAACTAACAGCGACAACGAACAAGCCGAATGAATTTCAAGCCTGTAATACGAATAATTGGTTTTTTAATATTGTTCGAAGCAATATTGATGTTGCTTTGTCTGATTCCTGGCATTTATTATGGTGAAGAACTGCGTGGTTTTCTGCTTTCAATTGCTATTTCATTGAGCGTGGGGATTTTAGCCGCCTTCAGCTATCGCAAAACAGCATATTCGGTTGGGCGCAAGGAAGGATATTTTATAGTGGCCGTGGTATGGCTTGCATTTTCACTTATCGGCACAATGCCGTTTTTGTTTACCCATAGCCTCGACTCATTCGTCGATGCATTTTTTGAATCAATGTCTGGATTCACCACCACGGGGGCAACGGTTTTTGCTGACGTAGAAATTTTACCCAAACAAATCATTCTCTGGCGAAGTTTAATGCAATGGGTTGGCGGTATGGGAATCGTCGTGTTAACAGTGGCAGTCATACCAATGTTCGGCGCGGGCGGGATGCAGCTTTATTCAGCCGAAGCAAACGGACCTGCAAAAGACAAAATTCATCCTCGAATTAAAGATACCGCAAGCAGATTATACATATTGTACATTACCAGTACCATATTGGAAATCATACTATTAGTTGCTGGTGGAAATTCATTTTACGAATCAGTGATTTTGGCGTTGTCCACAATTTCGTCAGGTGGATTTTCAAGCCAAAACGCGAGCGTCGCCAACATGACGCCGTACACGCAATACGTGGTAATGGCGTTTATGTTCATTTCGGGTGTGAATTTCGTGGTCCTTTACATGGCTGTCCGCGGGAAATTCCGCATAGTTGCCAAAGACGAGGAACTGCGAAATTATATTTTGATAATTATTGTCGTTTCATTGGCAATTATTTCTATAAATCTGTGGAAGCATGGAGCCTTTGACGATGCGGAACTCCACATCAGAACCATTGTGTTTCAAGTAATTGCGTTTATCACAACAACGGGGTTCACCATAACCGATTATTCGTTGATGCCCAGCGCATCAATGATGCTTTTCTTTATTCTTACATTTTTTGGAGCTTGTGCAGGTTCAACAAGTGGAGCGATTAAAGTGGTGAGAATCACCGTGTTAATAAAAAACAGCTATTTGGCGCTCAAACAAATTTTGCATCCAAATGCAATCCTAACGCTTCGTTTGAGCAAAAAACCCGTGTCCGAAAAAGTTATTTCCAACGTATATGCATTTATAGTAATGTATATAGTAATTTTCTTGCTCGGCGCACTGGCGCTCACATTCTTCGGCCACGATTTCTACACGGCATTCTCGGCTTCGGCGCTTTCGATTTCCAATGTAGGAATTGGATTTACACAATCGGGAATGCTCTTAGATTTTAGTTCATTCCCAGCTGCATCGAAAATTCTCCTTTCAATAATTATGTTGATTGGACGATTGGAAATCTTTACAATTCTAATTCTCTTTATGCCAACATTTTGGAAAAAATAACTCAATGGCGACACAAGTATTTGCAGTAACAGGAAATCCAATTTTACACAGTAAAAGTCCGAATATGTTCAATGCGCAATTCAAGCATAACGGATTGGATGCCAATTACATATATCTTGCGGCTGAAACCGCCGACGAAGCAATTTTTCTGTTCCGCGAACTGAACGTAACGGGAATGAACGTAACCTCGCCATTCAAGGAAACAATTGGTTCGTTGCTCGATGTGGTCCACGACGAAGCGCTTATTCTTGGCAGCGTGAACACTATTGTGAACAAAAATGGAGAATTGCACGGCTATAACTCTGATTTCTATGGAGTTACACAAAGTTTTATTGATGCAGGAATTTCATTGAAAGGGAAACGATGCGTAGTGCTTGGCGCAGGTGGCGCAGGAAAAGCAGCCGCATACGGACTTCAATCGCAGGGCGCGCAAGTAGTGATAGTGAACCGCACGGAAGAAAAAGGCCGTGCCGCCGCCGAAATAATTGGCTGTGAATATGCAAACATTGAATCATTGCAAACAGTTGTGTCAGGGTGCGATATACTAATTTCAGCCCTACGGCAAAATGTAAATCCAATTCAAGAATCGTGGCTGAATGAAAATATAATTGTATTCGATGCAAACTATAAAGGCTCTCCGTTGGTAGAAATGGCAAAACGGAAAAATTGTATGATAGTTTCCGCCGAAGATTGGCTTCTCAATCAAGCAGTTGCGTCGTACAAATTATTTCTGGGCGCATCACCCGACAAAGCTGTTATGAAATCAGGCTTGACAATGCCTACGCTCGCCGACCGCAACCATGTAGTCTCCACAATAGGCATTATGGGGGCGGGAAAAACCACACACGGCAAACTGCTCGCAGAGGCTATGCAGTTTAAGTTCAAAGACATAGACGATGAAATTGTTGCCAAAGAACATTGTTCAATTCCACAAATTTTCTCAAAAAAAGGGGAAGAATATTTTCGAAAAGTGGAACGTGAAACTCTTTCGGAAATTGTTGCCGCCGACAAACCATGCGTAATTTCATGCGGAGGCGGAATCGTACTACACGAACAAAATCGTAACATATTAAAACAAAACTCATTAGTGGTTTGGTTCTACGCCACACCACAAACTATAATTAACAGAATATCAATTGACAAACGTCCTCTTTTACAATGCGACAATCCTCTGGAAAAATTGCAGGAATTGTTGGCTTCACGAATGGATAACTACGTGCACACCGCCCACGTTGTGTTTAGCACAGAAATTCATTCAAAATTGCACGTAACGGAACGTTTGAAAGATGAAATTGGACGTATATGGAACAAAAAATAGTTCGTCCCGGCAAAGTTTTCGGGACAATAGTGCCACCAGCCTCGAAAAGTGTGATGCAACGCGCCATTGCCATTAGTGCATTGGCAAACGGCACTTCGGTTCTACACGGTTACTCGTCGAGCAACGACAGCGACGCGGCTCTGAAAATCGCGGAAAATCTTGGTGCTTCGGTTTCCGTTGACGGTGCAATAGTAACAATCACCGGCGGTCTTCGTCCCCGTTCGCTCGAACTGAATTGCGGTGAAGCAGGATTGGGAATCAGAATGTTCACACCAATAGCATCGTTGTGGCACGAACCAATTACACTACACGGTGAAGGCTCGCTGAAAAAACGTCCTGTAAGTGCGTTGGAAAGTCCACTGAAACAACTTGGTGTACAAATTTCAACCACCAACGGATTTGTGCCTGTACAGGTTTGTGGCCCTATTCAAGGCGGTTACGCCACAGTTGATGGCTCACTCAGTTCGCAGATTCTTACTGGATTGCTGATTGCCGCACCATACGCCCGTAAAGATGTGATTCTCAATGTAAAAGATTTAAAAAGCAAACCCTATATAGACATTACGCTTGATATGATGAAGAAATTCGGTGTGGCTGTTGGCCGCCACGACTACGATTCATTCGTAGTTCCTGCCGAGCAATCATACCAAGCGCAATCCATGCAGATTGAAGGAGATTGGAGTGGAGCAGCGTTCTTGTTGGTTGCTGGAGCTTTGAACGGCAACGTTACGGTTGAAAATATTTCCATGGAATCATGCCAAGCCGACAAAGCGATTGTTGATGCATTACAAAAAGTTGGCGCGCACGTGGAAAACAATAATAATTCCATTTCGGTGTCACGCAACGAATTACGTGCGTTCTCGTTCGACGCAACCGAATGTCCTGATTTATTTCCGCCATTGGTTTCTCTCGCGGCACATTGCCAAGGCAATACGGTAATTAAAGGCGTGTCGCGTTTGGCACACAAGGAAAGCGACCGTGCAAAAGTGTTACAAACAGAATTTGGAAAATTAGGAACAAAAATCGAATGCAATGGTGATGAAATGATAGTGTATGGTGGCACATTACAAGGTGGCAGCATGCACGCCAACAACGACCACCGCATAGCTATGGCTGGTGCCGTTGCCGCTCTGCTTGCAAAATCACCAGTAGAAATCGAAAATCCCGAATGCGTGGCAAAATCATATCCTGAATTTTGGAAAGATTTGGAGTATATCTCTATTTAAAACTTACTTTATAGGTGAAATTTGGCACGCAGGCACGGAAATAATATGCTTGAACTTTCTGTTTTACCTCTAAATCACCGCCATATATTGCAAAATCATAATATAGAACATTCTTTTTAGCGTAGGCATTGAATATACCCATCGAGAAACTCTGTTCATAATGTTTATGCGGCTTGCCATTGTAATGCAATGCAATGTCCAAGCGATGATATACAGGATAGGTGTCTGAATTTCGCTTATTATAGAGAGGAATTTTCCTTCCATCATACTTATAATATCCGTATGCAAATGTTCCTGGGCGACCGCTTGCAAACACCCATAATGCGCTGAAAGACCACCGCTTCTTAATACGCTGTGTCACTTGCAGTTTTATATCGTGCGGCATATCGTATGGCGCACGATAGGGTTCATCCAGAATTTCGGGAATGTTATACATAACTCTTGCGAAAGAATAGCTGGCGGAGAATTGGGTGCGTTTCATCTCGCCATTGACTGAAATTTCAAACCCGTAGGCGTGTGCCTTTCCTGCCTTTACCTGCGATTCGGCATACGGATTTGCACGCAAGTTTGCATTGTCAATGTAGTCTATTTGGTTGTGAATGTTTCGATAGTATGCCTCGGCAAGCAAACCGATGTTTTTCTTCTTTAAAGTATAGCCAACGGAAAAATTCTCCGCCTCCATAGGTTTTAAATTCGGCGATGAGCAGAACCATGTTTCAAGCGACGAATAGTTCAACTTTGTGTTCGACAGCGCCTGCATTGACTGCGAAGTACGGGTAAACGAAGCGGAAAATTCCGAATCCTTAATTTTTTTCGCTACGTGGATACGCGGTTCCACACACGTGTAGGAGTTCCAAATCCCCGACGATTCTTTATTCTCGGCTATCGCCAATCCGTTGTCAGTCGTGTACCAAGTTGCGTCCCCGAAGTTGTGGTATTGGGTGATACGCAGACCATACATAAACGTCCAGTTGTTCACAGAAATGGTGTGGTTTGCAAACAACGACGGTTCGAACAACTGCATGTCGGAAATGCTGGTTGTCGCATTACCCGTGTTGCCTGGAGTGAGATGGAACACTGACGATTGTAGGCCCACCAATACTTTTTGATTGTTCGATATGTACCAATTGAGTTTTGATTTTGCTGTGCATTCGTTCAATCCAACCATCCATGTACGGTTTATGGAATCCTGTAACTCTGTTTCGTTGCTGTATTTGCTTGCCACAACCGATGTGGTCAGGAACAGTTTCGGACGTAGTTCGCTAATCCATCGTGCGGTGCCACTTGCATTGAGCGCATCGTTTTCAAAAAGAGGCGGATATTTCTGCTTGTCGGAGCTGATGTAGCTTGAAATGAATATGCGGTTTCTGTCGTTAATTTTGCAGTTGATTTTCGCGTTCACATCGTAGAAAGTAGGCACGTTGATGCCAAAGTCCCCGTATTTCCTTATGATGTCCAGAATGCTTCGTCTTCCAGCCACAAAGAATGAAGCAACATCTTTTTTGATGGGACCTTCCACGGTTGCATTGGCTGTCATTACACTCATTAAAGCACTTCCGCTAAATGAGTTAAGATTTCCCTCTTTCATTTGTGCATCAAGCACCGATGAAATTCTTCCACCGTATTCAGGCGAGAAATAACTGTTGTAAAACTGTACTTCGTTGAGCATGTCGGGATTGAAGGAAGAAACATATCCGTACATATGCGACACATTGTAAATGTTTGCCTCGTCAATACGTATCATATTTTGGTCGCGGTTGCCGCCTCTGACATACATGCCAGTCGTTCCGTCGCCTATTGTTTTAATTCCCGGCATGGTTTGCACTACTTTTATCACATCAGGTACGCCGAATGTGGAGGGCGTAAGTTCAATTTGCTTTGCGGTAAGGCGTTTTGTCACAACATCGGACGTGTGCTGGCGTGCATGCACCACAACACTGTCGATGCTGTAGGATTCACTTGGCAAACGAAAAATAATTCGTGTGTTGCCGCTAACCTTAATGTCTTGCGTCTGTGTTTTTGCTCCTAAACTGCTGCATTCCAAAGTATACGTGCCAGGTTTTAGACGCATATTGAAAAATCCGTATTCGTTCGAAATGACTGCCGTGTTGGTTGTCGCCTCGTAAATTGTGGCGCCCACAATGGCCTCACTGCTTGCGCTGTCTTTCACATACCCAGTAATAGAGAAATCTTGTGCAAAAACCGAAAATCCTGCTAAATTACAGAATAATAGTAATATATATTTATAAAATATCTTCATTGCAACTCTTAAAATTCGATGATGTTTTCTATGGATTTAGCTAACTCTACTAATTCCCTTTTGCTAAAAATTTTCCTTTTAACGTCGCATGCCGCAAAGAATCCCACACCGCCGTTGGAAATGTTTGTGGGCACATTTGACGATATGTCTCCAAAATCGAAAGATATTCCTTCTTTGCTTTGAAATAAACAATACAAGAAATACTCATACGATGGAGAGCAAGATTTTTTTAAGACCACTACGGCATCTGTATGATTAATGGTTTCAGACCCCTGAACAAGCTCCCTATAGCTAACTTCGCTTAATGCGCCCATTAATTGCGGTGATGCTAATTGTCGGAATGAATAGCAAGGATCAGTAAAATAATACGTATAATAGTATTTCCCATTTGCCTCATCTTCTTTGTTATAGTTCGAAATGGAATGAAAATCCAGGACATACGCTTCCTGTTGTCCAAACAAATACGTAGGGAATACCGTAGAAGTGTCATACTCAACACCATACTCTGGGAATTCCCGATAATCGCGAACCTTACGACACAACGGGCTTGTTTCATTAAATGTAATCTCCGAGACTTGAGGCATTATGTCCGTGGCGGTATATGTTTTACCTTCAACTTCCACCACAAGTTTATGCTCCAGGTTTGGAATGCCAGCAAACGAATCGATTGATTCGTAATATACCTCATCGTATGGTATGACTTCAGGCCAAGTATTTTCTCGTTCTCTATAAAAATGACTTGTTTGATGCATTTCCTTAAATTCATACTTTTTCCCTGCAATTTCCACATATACTTTTGCTCCACCGATAGTTCTATTTATAAGGGTATCTTTAATTTTTTTTAAATCTGTGTTAGAGGATAAATAAAGTTCATTATAGTCTATTGTTCGTGAAACAACAATTGTGTGCTTTTTGTATTCAGAGGTAATTGTCCCTTCGATTGCGATAGTTTTTTGGACATCTTTACGTTTTATAACGTTTGACAAGTCTTCCTCGTACCAATCTGTACATGATGATAGGAATGCTATCAAAAATAAAAAAGTGGAATATTGAAAAGGTTTCATGTTATTGGATAAATACTATACCTGAAAAACCAAGAATATGTGGTGTATTGTAAGTACACCACATATTCTATTTACATTTTTTAATACAAATTATATATATCAATTATTTTTAATTACAATTTTCTATTTTTATTCTATTCTTTTTGTTGGAGTTTCCCATACCTCATATACTAACTTAGTACGGTTTTTTTCTTTTCTTGGAGCAGAACAGACTACAAAAGTTCCCCATACCATAGTATTATTAGGTCCACTAACCATTTCATCATTTTTATACTTACGTTCAATACTTTGGCCTTTCCTCGTTAATTCCTCCTTATGTGGACTGTAAGCATCAGGATTCCAGCCATATCCATGAAATGGAGTGTCATGACATTGATCAAAAATTTTGACATGTATTCCATTACAAATACCGCCTGCGTTATTTGTTACTTTTATTTTATATCCACTTGCTACAAATTTAACCGCACTCCATGCTTTATAACCACCACAAACACTTTTTAGCTCGTTATTCGTATATGGGTTAGGCAGATCTTGTGTAAATAGGTATGAGTTTTGTGGATTTTCCAGATTTACCTGCAAAATTTCAACAATGTACGTGGAATCAATGCCTTCGGGTTCATCTAAATCCTCTGTATCAGGTAGGATCTCCTCATCGGCTTCGGCCTCTGCCTCCATTTTTGCATAGTAATCACTTATGCCTTGTGGGTCACTGATAAAAGTGAAATTACTCTCATTGCAAAGAGCAAGGGTTGCTTCATCTTTGGCATACACTTTTAGCACAAGATTGTCGTCGTTTACAGCATCTTTAACAACAATTGTTTTTCCTTGGTACCCCATAGCTACAAGCTCTGGACTGTCTTCAACGGTACCTTGTTTTTCACTACATGCGGTTGCTGCTATCGCAAGCGAACATACGCACAATGTTTTTAAAATTGAATTTTTCATAAAATTTTTAAAAATTTGTTTTTAGTTAATGATAAGATATATATAATTCATATTTTCCCATAGCAAATATAAAGAAAAACATAATAAAACTAAAAATATTTTTTAATAAATTTTTAGTTAGTGTAAAAAGTACACTATGTTAATTTATTAAAAATCAAATACCTTTGCTTGCAAAATATTTTCATTCTAAATCTTAACATTTAATGATATTTTCCTATGGATTCTACCATTTTCTATTTAAAACTTACTTTATACGTGAAATTTGGCACGCACGCACGGAAATAATACGCTGCAACGTTGTAGTTATACTCTATTTCAACGTTTGGATTATCTCGTAATTCTGTAAAATCGTAATATAGGATATTCTTTTTAGCATACACATTGAATAAGCCTAACGAAAGACTTTGTTCGTAATGTTTATGCGGTTTGCCGTTGTAATGCAAAGCAATGTCCAAACGGTGATAGACAGGATAAGTATCTGAATTTCGTTTATTATAGATTGGAATTTTTTGATCATGGAATATTCCCGTTCCTTCATACACATAATACCCACAAGCAAATGTTCCTGGGCGACCGCTTGTGAATACCCACAACGCACTGAATGACCACCGTTCCTTGATACGCTGTGTTACTTGCAGTTTTATATCGTGCGGCATATCGTATGGAGCACGATAAGGCTCATCCAAAATCTCTGGTATGTTATACATCACTCTCGCAAAAGAATAGCTGGCGGAAATCTGGTTACGTTTTCCCTCCCTATTGACCGAAATTTCAAAACCATAGGCATGCGCCTTTCCAGCCTTCACTTGCGATTCGGCATACGGATTTGCACGTAAGTTCGCATTGTCAATATAGTCTATCTGGTTCTGTATGTTTCGATAGTATGCCTCGGCGAGCAATCCTATGTTTTTCTTCTTCAGGGTGTAGCCGATGGATACGTTTTCCGCTTCCATGGGCTTTAAGTTCGGTGATGAACAGAACCACGTCTCAAGCAACGAATAGTTCAACTTAGTATTCGACAACGACTGCATTGACTGTGAAGTACGGGTAAACGAGGCGGAAAATTCCGAATCCTTGATTTTTTTCGCTATGTGGATACGTGGCTCTATGCAGGTGTAGCTGTTCCAAATCCCCGACGATTCTTTGTTTTCGGCTATCGCCAATCCGTTGTCGATAGTGTACCATGTGGCTTTCCCGAAGTTGTGGTACTGCGTGATACGCAGTCCGTACATAAACGTCCAATTGTTCACCGAAATGGTGTGGTTCGCGAATAGCGACGGTTCGAACAACTGCATGTCGGAAATGCTGTTTGCCGCATCGCCCGTGTTGCCCGGGGTGAGATGGAACACCGATGACTGCATGCCGACAAGTACTTTTTGGTTGTTCGATATGTACCAGTTAAGTTTTGATTTTGCGGTATATTCATCCAATCCAACCAACCATGTGCGGTCTGTGGAATCCATAAAGTTTGTTTCGTTGCAGTATTTGCTTGCCACAAACGATGTTGTTAAAAATAGTTTTGGACGCAGTTCACTAATCCATCGTACGGTTCCGCTCACATTGAGTGCATCGCTTTCTATAAATGGCGGATATTCCTGATAGTCTGAACTTATGTAAGTCGAAAGGAATACGCGGTTTTTATCGTTGATTTTGCAGTTGACTTTCGCATTCACATCGTAGAAAGTTGGTACATCAATACCAAAATCGCCGTATCTTTTTATGATGTCCAAAGTGCTTCGTCTTCCTGCCACAAAAAAGGAGGCAACATCTTTTTTTATGGGACCTTCCACCGTTGCATTTGCCGTCAACACGCTCAACAGGGCACTTCCGCCAAAAGAGTTAAGGTTTCCTTCCTTCATTTGTGCATCGAGCACCGACGATATTCTTCCGCCGTATTCAGGCGAGAAATAACTATTGTAAAAACAGACCTCGTTGAGCATGTCAGGATTGAATGATGAAATATACCCGAACATGTGCGACACATTGTAAATGTTTGCCTCGTCAATACGAATCATATTCTGGTCGCGGTTGCCGCCCCTGACGTACATGCCTGTTGTGCCGTCACCGATAGTTTTGATTCCGGGCATAGTCTGCACCACCTTTATTACGTCAGGTACGCCGAACGTGGATGGTGTCAGTTCGATTTGCTTTGCGGTAAGGCGTTTTGTCACAACATCGGACGTGTGTTGGCGGGCGTGCACCACAACACTGTCGATGTTGTAGGACTCACTTGGCAAACGGAAATTAATACGCGTATTGCCTGAAACATGAATATCCTGTGTCACTATTTTTGCCCCAAGACTGCTACATTCCAAAGTATATGCACCTTGTTTTAGATGCAGGCTGAAAAATCCATATTCGTTCGAAATGACCGCCGTGTTGGTCGTGGCCTCGTAAATTGTGGCACCGACAATGGCTTCGCTACTTGCACTGTCTTTTACATAACCCGAAACGGTGAAATTTTGTGCAAAAACAGTAATGCCTGCTAAAACACAAGTGAATAGGAATACATATTTTTTTAATGTCTTCATGTCAATTATTATTCAATAATGTTTCCTATTGATTCTGCTAACTGTACCAATTCCTTTTTACTAAATATTTGCCTACTAACATCGCATGCAGCAAAGAATCCCATACCTCCATTAGAGATGTTGGTTGGCACATTTGACGAGATGTTTCCAAAATCGTTGCTATTCCCTGTTTTTGTCTGGAATAAGCAATACAAGTAATATTCATAGGACTGGGAACATGAGATTTTGGTGACCACAACTGTGTCTGTCAAATTTTTGTCGTGCTTGCTGCCAGGACTAGGACAAACTTGTACATATCCTATGCCTACACCTCCCATTAACTGAGGTGTAGCTAATTGTCGGAAGGAAATGCAAGGACCGTTTCCAAAACGAGAAAACACTTCATCGTAATCTCCCTGTTTCACCGAATAGATAGAAATAGGATTAAATCCCATGATATACGATTCCTTTTGTCCGAACAAATATGCAGGGAATACTGTTGGAATCTCTTTCACCTGATGGTCTTCATCACCAATGATATCAATCTTACGACATAGTGGGCTTTTTTCATTAAAAGAAATCTCTGAAACTTGAGGCATGACATCCGTGGCGGTATAGATTTTCCCCTCAACTTCCACCACCAGTCTATGCTCTTGGTTGGGGATGCCGGCAAATGAATCAAGAGATTCGTAATATATTTCGTCGTACAGTATTTCTTCTGGCCAAGCGTTTTCCCGTTGTGGCCCATAAAGATGACCTTTCTTATGCATTTCCTTAAATTCATACTTTTTTCCTGCAACTTCCACAAATATTTTTGCTCCACCCACTCTTCTATGTAAAAGGGGGTCTTTAATTTTTGTTGAATTACCACCAGAAGACACATATGTCTCGATAAAGTCTATTGACCGAGAAACGACAACTGTCTGTCGTTTGTAATCCGAGGTGATGAGACTTGAGATTGCGATACTCTTTTCGTTGTCTTTGTGTTGTAATACGTTTGATATGTCTTCCTCGTAATAATCTGAACACGAAGAGAGGAGAACCATCAAAAACAGAAAAATTTTCAGAATTCCAAGTCTCGTATTCTCATAATATTGAACCATTTCGTCTTTTTATTTAAAACTTACTTTATACGTGAAATTTGGCACGCAAGCACGGAAATAATATGCTGCAACGTTGTAGTTATACACTAACTCATCGTTTACTTTATATACTCCAAAATCGTAATAAACAATGTTCTTTTTAGCATACACATTGAATAAGCCTAACGAAAGACTTTGTTCGTAATGTTTATGCGGCTTGCCGTTGTAATGCAATGCAATGTCCAAACGATGATATACAGGATAGGTATCTGAATTTCGCTTATTATAGAGCGGAATTTTTTTAACATACCAAATACTCGGTTCATCATACGTGTAATATCCATGTGCAAACGTTCCTGGGCGGCCGCTTGCAAAAACCCACAATGCGCTGAAAGACCACCGTTCCTTGATACGCTGTGTCACTTGTAGCTTTATATCGTGTGGCATATCGTATGGCGCACGATAGGGTTCATCCAAAATTTCGGGAATGTTATACATCACTCTTGCGAATGAATAGCTTGCAGAGAACTGGTTGCGTTTACCCTCCCTATTGACCGCAATTTCAAAACCATAGGCACGAGCCTTTCCTGCCTTTACCTGCGATTCGGCATACGGATTTGCACGCAAGTTTGCATTGTCGATGTAGTCTATTTGGTTATGTATGTTTCGATAGTATGCCTCGGCAAGCAAACCTATTTTTTTCTTTTTGAGGGTGTAGCCAATGGAAAAATTCTCCGCCTCCATAGGTTTTAAATTTGGCGACGAACAGAACCACGTCTCAAGCAACGAATAGTTCAACTTAGTGTTCGACAGTGCCTGCATTGACTGTGATGTACGGGTAAACGAAGCGGAAAATTCCGAATCCTTGACCTTTTTCGCTACGTGGATACGAGGTTCTACACACGTGTAGCTGTTCCAAATCCCCGACGATTCTTTATTCTCGGCTATCGCCAATCCGTTGTCAATCGTGTACCAAGTTGCGTCCCCGAAGTTGTGGTATTGGGTGATACGCAGACCGTACATAAACGTCCAGTTGTTCACAGAAATGGTATGGTTTGCAAACAGCGATGGTTCGAACAACTGCATATCGGAAATGCTGGTTGCCGCATCTCCCGTGTTGCCTGGAGTGAGATGGAAGACAGACGATTGCAGTCCCACCAATACTTTTTGCTTGTTCGATATGTACCAATTGAGTTTTGATTTTGCGGTGTATTCGTTCACACCAACCAACCATGTGCGGTCTGTGGAGTCTGGGATTGTTGTTTCGTTGCTGTATTTGCTTGCCACAAACGATGTGGTTAAAAACAGCTTCGGACGTAGCTCGCTAATCCATCTCGCAGTTCCGCTCATATTGAGTGCGTTGTTTACAAAAAGGGAAGTAAATTTCTGTTTGTCGGAACTGATGTAGCTCGAAAGGAATATGCGGTTTCTGTCGTTGATTTTGCAGTTGACTTTCGCATTCATGTCGTAGAAAGTAGGTATGTTACCGTCAAGACCATCATCATTGGCAATATCATATACGATGACGTCTAAAATGCTGTGTCTTCCAGCCACAAAAAAGGAGGCTACATCCTTTTTTATGGGACCTTCCACGGTCACATTTGCTGTCAATACACTCATTAAGGCACTTCCGCTAAATGAATTGAGATTTCCCTCCTTCATTTGCGCATCAAGCACCGACGAGATTCTTCCGCCAAATTCAGGCGAGAAGTAACTGTTGTAAAACTGAACTTCGTTGAGCATGTCTGGGTTAAATGAAGAAATATACCCGAACATATGCGACACATTGTAAATGTTTGCCTCGTCAATACGTATCATATTCTGATCGCGGTTGCCACCTCTGACGTACATGCCGGTCGTTCCATCGCCTATTGTTTTAATTCCTGGCATGGTCTGTACCACTTTTATCACATCAGGTACGCCAAATGTGGATGGTGTCAGTTCGATTTGTTTTGCGGTAAGGCGTTTTGTCACGACATCGGATGTTTGTTGATTGGCATGCACTACAACCTTGTCGATGTCGTATGATTGGCTTGGCAGACGAAAAATAATTCGTGTGTTGCCGCATACCTGAATATCCTGCGTTTGGGTCTTTGCCCCAAGACTGCTGCATTCCAAGGTATATGCACCTTGACTTAGATGCAGGCTGAAAAATCCGTATTCGTTCGAAATAACCGCCGTGTTCGTCGTTGCCTCGTAAATTGTGGCACCGACAATGGCTTCGCTGCTTGCACTGTCTTTTACATAGCCAGAAATGGTGAAATTTTGTGCAAAAACTGAAACTCCTACTAAATTACAGGATAATAGTAATATATATTTATAAAATGTCTTCATGTTAATTAGTATTCAATAATGTTTCCAATTGATTCAGCTAACTGTACCAGTTTCTTTCTACTAAAAATTTGTCTTCTGACATCGCATGCCGCAAAAAAACCAACACCGCCATTGGAAATGTTTGTGGGCACATTTGACGATATATCCCCAAAATCGAAGAAATTTCCATAATCGTTCTGAAATAAACAATACAAGTAATATTCATACGCTGGGGAACACGACATTTTTGTGACCAATAAGGAATCGGTATAATAAGTGTACCAACTATTTTCATAGCTGCCTTTATCAATTGCTACTCCTGCATCGCTTAATTCTCCCATTAATTGCGGTGCCGCTAATTGACGGAAGGAAAAACAATGGTCATCAAAATAATACTGGTAATTGTAATTTCCTTTTGCCTCTTTTTCCTTGTCATCGGTAGTAATGGTCCTAAATCCCATGATATACGATTCCTGTTGTCCGAACAAATATGCAGGGAATATTGTAGCGGTGTCATAATCTTTATCCCATTCATAGTCCCGTCGATCGTAAACCATACAAAATAGTGGGCTTTTTTCATTAAAAGAAATCTCCGAAACTTGGGGCATAACATCCGTGGCGGTATAAGTTTTCCCCTCAACTTCCACCACAAGTTTATGCTCTTGGTTTGGAATACCTGCAAACGAGTCTATTGATTCGTAATATATTGCGTCATATGGTATGTCTATAAATGTTGACACTGATTTAATAACGGTATCATACAAAAGATAACCTGTTTTATGCATTTCCTTAAATTCGTACTTTTTCCCCGCAACTTCCGCATACACTTTTGCCCCACCGACTCTTCTATGTGTAAGTATGTTTTTTATTTGTTTTGGGCTAATGTCTGAAGAAAGATAGAGTTCGCTTAATTCTACTGTTCGTGAAACAATTATTGTCTGTCGTTTGTAATCCGAGGTAATTATGCCCGTGATTGAAATAGTTTTTTCGGAATTTTTATGTCGTATGATGTTAGAAATGTCTTCATCGTACTCTCCTGTACATGAAGATAGGAATGCTATCAAAAATAAAAAAATGGAATATTTGAATGAGTTCATGTTATAGAAAAATATTATTCTTAAAAAACAAGAATATGTGGTGTCATTATAGATACACCACATATTCTATTTACATTTCAAACACAAATTATATATATCTTTTTTTGAATAAATTGCTATTTAGCTCACTTTAGTATTCTTGCTATGTGTTGTAAGAGCTTTTATTATTCATTTGGGTCATTTGGGTTTGTTTCCCATACTTCGTATGTTAATTTAGTACGGTTTTTGTCCTTTCTTGGAGCTACACAGACATTAAAAGGTCCATAAACCATAGTGTTATTAGGTCCCTGAACTTTATTATTCACAACTGTTATTTGGTCACCACACTTCGTTAAGTCTTTTTTATGTGGACTCTCTGAATTAGGGTCAAAGTTATATCCGTGATCCCAATCATAAATCTTGACGCGTACACCATTACAAACACCTATTATATTATTTGTTACTCTAATTTTATATGCAATTGCCCTCCAATAAACCCTGCTCCAAGATTTATAACCACCACAAATACTTTTTAGTTCGTTATTTGCATAGGGGTTAGGCAGATTTTGCGTGAATAGGTATGAGTTTTTTGGGTTTTTCAGATTTACCTGCAAAATCTCAACAATGTATGTAGAATCAATGCCTTCGGGTTCATCCAATTCCTCTGTGTCAGGTATGATTTCTTCTTCGGCTTCTGCCTCTGCTTCCATTTTTGCATAGTAATTACTTTTGCTTTGTGGGTCACTAATAAAAGTAAAATTACTCTCGTCACAAAGATCAAGAAGGGCTTTGTCTTTGGCATACACTTTTAACACAAGATTGTCGTCGTTTACTGCATCTTTAACTACAATTGTTTTTCCTTGGTACCCCATAGACACAAGTTCTGGACTATCATCAACTGTACCTTGTTTTTCACTACATGCGGTTGCTGCTATCGCAAGCGAACATACGCACAATGTTTTTAAGATTGTTTTTTGCATAATTTTTTTAAAAATTGAGGTTAAACATAAGATATACATAATTTATATTAGAAATGTTTTAATTAGTTCAACAAATATAAGGAAAATATAACAAAACAAAAAATATTTTTTAATAAATTTTTAGTTAGTGTAAAAACTACACTATATTAATTTATTGAAAATCAAATATTTTTATTTGTAAAATATTTTCATTCTAAATTCTAGTATTCAATGACGTTTTCCATTGATTCCGCCAATTTTTATTTAAAGCTTACCTTGTAAGTGAAATTTGGCACGAACGCGCTGAAATAATACGCTTTAACATTGTATTGCTCCTTAATGGTCGTAAGGTCACCTCCGATGTATGCATAATCTGTTGCAAAATCGTAGTATAGAATGTTCTTTCTACCATACACATTGAATATGCCTATCGAAAAGTTTTGTTCATAATGTTTGTGCGGCTTGCCGTTGTAATGCAATGAAACGTCCAATCGATGATATACAGGATATGAATCTGAATTTCGTTTATTATAGATTGGAATTTTCGTTCCCTTATACTCATAATATCCCTGTGCAAA
>JAEEGL016523543.1_pt1 | contig 29656 bp, 28 predicted proteins | sample 9134231 | NCBI WGS metagenome assembly JAEEGL01 (sample SAMN16246548, study PRJNA631951) | gut metagenome | biome: gut microbiome; feature: rumen; material: fiber-attached | host: Bos | place: Iran: Karaj | collected 2018-10
ACTAAAATCTTATCTTGTTTTACCAATTTTTCTAAATTAAAAATAGAAGTTATTTCTATATCATCACATAATTCGTCTGCCTTTAAATATCTTATTAAATTTTCTTTGTGTACTTCATCTGTACAACAGCCGCAAATAGAATCATGTGCATGATTTTGTAATAAAAGTTTCCACGCATAATTAAATTCGTTTTGGTAATTTTTTAAATATTTAAAATAGCTTAATATAGATATGAAAGGCTCAACTTTTCTTGCTAAATTCCAACCGGAAAAAGCATTCTTTTGTTTTAAATAAATTCTTGATGAAGCAACAGATGGTAAAATACAAGATTGCTTATTGGATTTTAATTCACCTGATAATTTAACTTTTGCGGTTTTTATACCGGAAAAATATTCTTCTAACGATGATATTTTAAATTCATAGTTTTTCAAATATTTCTCTATACCTGACAAAATGTTTTTTAATTTATCAGGTGTACCAAGGTGGTCAGCGCCTATCGGCAAAAGCATCGGTGCAGAAATCGAAACTTTTGAAAGTTTATCTAAAGAAGGTTTTATTATTTCTGCAAGTTTTTTATAACTGTGTTTTCCTGCAAAAAAATCTTGATAATATCCTAAAGGTAAAAATGAAGCTAAAATTTTTTTCCCGTTGTTTTCCCATATAAAAACATTATCTTCTATATCGACACCTCTCCAAGCTAAAGCATTTTTTATTCCGGCAAGGTTTAATATATCGACCATCATTGAATTGTGACCAAATGCATCAGGTAAATAACCTATAAAATAATCTTCATTGAGTTCTTTTGCATCAGCTAATCCGTAATATAAATTTTTTACGAGAGAAATCCCACTGACTAAGTATTCATCGGAAAGAACATAAAAAGGACCTACAAATAATTTATGATTTTTTATCAGATTTTTTATATAATCAGTTTTTTCGGGATGAATTTCCAAATAATCCAAAATAGCAGCAGTCTGACCGTCAAGATAAAAAGAATTTATTTCATTTTTATCTAACTTTTGAAAAATATCCTCTAATACTTCAACAAGCCGATGTCTAAATCGTTCAAAACTTTTGTACCATTCTCTGTCCCAGTGGGAGTGTAGATATGTAAAAATGTTATTTTTCATAGAAATATTATGATAAAACAATCAAGATAAATCAAATATTTAAAAAAAATTTATATAATATTTTCATTTTTATGAGGCATCGGTAATAGTATTTATTAAAACAGACAATTTACCGATTAAAAATTTGCGGTAATATTTGTTTTCATAGTTTTCTATAAACAGTTCTGCTGTTTTTTTTATTTCCTCAACTATTGCTAAAATTTGTTCATCGTTCATGATTATCCTTATTTTATTAATTATCAATATTTTGATATTATCCATGTTTTATTATTATCCATTTTGGGATAATTGTCAACCTTTTTTGATTATTAAATTTTTTATGTTAAAATATATCCAATAATGGAGTATTTTTATGGATAATTTTTCAAAGCGATTAAAAAAATTAAGACACGAATTAAATATAACTCAAAATGATTTTGCGCAATCTTGCGAAGTCAAATTAACTGCTATCAGCAAATATGAAACAGGATTGGTTAAACCTGGATTTGACATGCTTTATAAATTTGCTTCAGTATATAATGTTAATCTTAATTGGTTAATTTTAGGAATTGGAGAAATGTTTTTACAAACTGTTGCCTTAAAAAATGGAACTAATGAAAGTATTGTTTCAGTTACGCATGAAATAACATCCAATAATAGGAATTTCACTATAAAATCTTATGAAAAACCGACAGAGAGAAATGTTTCTAATATTAATGATGAATCAGATGAGGATGTTATATCTCTAATAATAAATTTAGCGTCAAAGCTCTCTCAAAACCCGCAAGAATTGGAAAAATTGAAAGCATTGAGTAAAAATTTTAATTTATAAAATTTTATCGAATATTTATATCCCAAAAAAGCAATTTTTTTTTATTCCATGTTTTTGTATATATAAGAGATATATAAGAGAGAGATAAAAGCATGGCAATTGTATTTAAAAGTACGCTTCAAAATCAGCAACCTAATTCATTTTTAAATTTGACAAAAGTTTCAAATACAAATAGGGTTAATCAGCCTATAAATTTTAGTGAAAATCCATCTTCTTTGAAACAAACGACAAACAAAACAAATTCTGCAAAGATTTCAGAAAACAGTTTATATGATAATTCATTTTTTGGTTCTGATGTTTTGGATTTACATACTTCAGGTACGTCAAATCAGCAAAATAACGCTGCTGCAGCTTATACAGCCGCAGCTCCAAATATGTATAATTTTGATAATACCTCTTTTTATGCAGAAGTAAATCAAAAATTAAGCGGTATTGCACAAACTTATACAGCAGGTTCTTCATCATCAAATCAAAATACTTCTTCAACAAGTTCAACTTCTTCTGGAGATTTTTATGCGGAAGTAAATCAAAAATTGAGTGATATAAACGCTATATTTGGTATAAGTAATGAAAAAGGAACGGATTCTTCTTCAGATTCTACATCTCAGAGTTCAACAAACCCGTTTACAAATTTTTCAAGCTTTTCTTTGGATGATATAGCTTCAAACAGTTTGGTAACAGTAGGAAATCTGACATCCAGCAATGTTGATTTATCTATAATGTCCTATACTGATAACACCGATTTTTATAAATCAGTAAACGACAATCTTAGTAAAATTGCTTCATCAACTACGAAAAGTTCAAATAGCAGCTCAGGGGGAAGTTCCATGGCTTCTGCTATGTCTCAATTCAAGAGTTACGGAGATTATTCAACTTTTCCTTCTCAACCGAAATCATCAAATTTAAAAAAATGCAAACACCAAAAGGGTGTATATAAAGATAAAACAACGGGCAAATATTGGAAAAAAGATTCCAGTGGCTGGTACGTGGAAGTCACAAATACTTATAGCAAAAAAGGACATAAGTAATTATTATTTTGCTGCGGTTGCCTTATAAAGATTAATATGATTAATAAAATTATCTATATTATTCGTAGCTAATAATCTTTTCGTATACAGAAGAGATTCTTCTTTTTCTAACAATTCAAGCTGAGAAATAGTTCCTTGTTTGAATTTTGCTTCACAAAGTTTATAATTTTTTGCTTCAATATCGAAAGTTTTTTTGGTTTTCTGATATTTTTCATAATCAAATTTTAAATTTGTAAGTGCATCATCAACTTCTTTTACAGAGGTTAAATTTGTTTTTTGATAATTTTCTATGGCTTGAAGATACTGGTTTTTATTTAATTTAAAATTAGCAATTCTTTTACCTCCGGTAAAAATAGGATATAATGAAGAAAGAGCAAGCGCACCCAGCGCATTTTGGTAATTAAAAGCCATTCCTTCACTGCTTGATAAAAATGCCATAAATCCAATTATGTTAAAGCTGGGTAAAAATTCTTTCTTTGCCACTCTGACATCTATTCCTGCTTTTTCAAGCATTTTTTCCGCTATCAAATAATCGGGTCTGTTCATAATAACATCAGATGAGATTACATCAGGAATAGGTTTTGTTAATTTTAAATTTTCATAAGAAATATGCTGATAATTACTGATATTAGAAGGACTATCACCTGTCAAAACCGCTAATGTAGTCAAAAGTGTAGTTTTTGCTTTTTGTAAATCAGAAAGAGCTATTTCGGAATTAATAAATTGTTTTTCCGCTATAATTAAATCTGACATGGAAACAATTCCTTGATTATAGCTTAATTGTTTTAAATCATATATTTTTTTCCTGTGCTCTACTATTTGCTTTTGCAAGTCTATAAGTTCATCTGTCCTAACAATATTATAATATGTACTACCTACGGCAGCAGCAATAGATATATATGTAGCTTTTTCACTAAATTTAGAAGCTTCATAAAGCTTTTTTACACTTCTGGTCTTATCTCTGTTTTTTAAAAAAATATCTATTTCATAACTTGCAATGACAGGAAGAGCAAAAAATCCTTGAGTATTGGTTACTCCGGGCATTTTGGCTAATGAGGGGGATGCACCCACATATAAAGCAGGAAACTCATTAGAAAGTTGTAACTTCATTTTTTGTCTTGTTTCTTCAACTTTTAACGTTGCAATTTTTGCATCAGGATTATTAACTATCGCTTTTAATATATATTCCGTTAAGTAATCATCATTAAAATTTTCCCACCACGCCAAATTTATATATTCCAAATGTTTTTCTTTTTCGGCTGCACTTTTAATTTCTTTTTTGCTCAAAGCTAAAACCGGTGAAATATTTAAAAATACAAATGATAAAATTATTGTTATTATAGCTAATTTTTTCAATTTCATACTTAACTTCCTTTTGTTGTTTTTATTACATGTTGCATTTGCAACATTAATATGCTAACATTTTATTATTAAAAAATCAAGGGACAAAAATGAGGAAAAGTTATACAGAATCATTTTATTATCATATAGGACTTACTGCAAGGTATTTAAAGATTTTGGCATCTCAAATTTTTGAAAATATACATGCCGATATTTCTTTTGAAGATTTTATTGTAATGGATTTATTAAATACAGAAGGAACAATGTGCCAAAGGGATTTGGCCAAATTTTTGCTAAAAGACAGAGGTAATACGGGCAGAATACTTCAAAATTTGGAGAAAAAAACATATATATCCATAAAAATAGAAACCAAAGGACAAAGAATAATCAAAATGGTATATTTAACTGATAAAGGAAATGAATATTTAGAATTTATATCCGAAAAATTAAGAGAGGTAATGAATAAGCTAAGAGCTCAGTTAGATGAAAGTTTTGAGGAGAAGATGGTAGAATCTTTAAAACATTGTCAAAATAAAATAAAACAATTAATAGAAATACAAATATAAAGGAGAAATCAAGGTGGAAAAAAATGCAGATTTAAGAATCGGAAAAGTAAAGATTAAAAAAAGATACATTATAGCCAGTTTTATCGGCATAATATTAGTCGGAGTAATTTATTTATATATCACATCTATTATGTTTCAATCAACCGATGATGCCTATATAGAATCACATTTAGTACAAATTTCTCCAAAAGTATCAGGTCAAGTAGTAGATGTTTTTGTAGATGATAACCAAAAAGTTAATGAAGGCGATACAGTTATAAAAATTGATGATACTGACTATAAAGTCAGACTCGCTCAAGCTGAAGCTAATTATCAAAAAGCAATTTTAGCTCAAAAAGTAGCAAAGGCTAATTTGGCAGCAAGTAATTCAGAAATAGAATTGGCGAGAAAAAATCTCGAAAGGTACCAAAATCTTTTTGAAGAAGGTGCTGTTTCCGAGCAAGCATTAGATGAAGCACGAACTCGTTACGATGCGGTTAAAGCAAAAAATTTAGGTGCACAGGAAAATATTATGTCAGCAAATGAAAGTAAAGTGGCTGATGCGGATATAAAAGCATTGAAAGCCATTAGAGATCAAGCAGCGCTTAATCTGGAATATACAAATGTTAAATCATTAGCAACCGGTACGGTTACAAATAAGAACGTTGAAAAAGGAGCTTTTGTACAGACAGGACAGCCTATTTTTGCTTTGGCAAGTGATGAAGTCTGGGTTGTAGCAAATTTTAAAGAAAATCAGGTAGGTAAGATGAAGCCAGGACAAAAGGTAGATATATCTATTGATGCATATCCGAATAAAGTATTTAAAGGAAGAATAGATAGTATCCAAAGAGCATCAGGTGCAAAATCAAGTTTATTCCCGCCCGAAAATGCAGTCGGCAGTTTTGTAAAGATTGTACAAAGAATTCCTGTTAAAATTGTATTTGAAGAGGAAATTAACAAAGGTGAGTATAATATCGTAGCAGGTATGTCAGTTGTTCCAAAGGTAAGAATTAAATAATGAGTAAAGAACAAGAACTGACAACCGAAGAATGGAAACCGGAGAATAATCCTTGGATAGTTTCGTTTCCGGTTATACTAGCGGCATTTATGTTCGTTTTGGACGGCACAATAGCAAATGTTGCACTTCCTCATATGGCTGGAACCTTCTCCATCAGCCGTGATGAATCATTATGGATTTTAACAAGTTATTTGGTTGCTAGTGGAGTTGTTATTCCGGCTGTTGATTATTTTACAAAACTTTTTGGAAGAAAAGTCTATTTTATACTGAGTATTCTTCTGTTTACATTTGCTTCCGTTATGTGTGCCTGTTCAAAATCAATAGCAATGATGCTAATTGCAAGAATTATACAAGGTGTTGGTGGCGGAGGACTTCTTCCTGTTTCACAAGCTGTATTAATGGAATCTTTTCCTGTAGAAAAAAGAGGAAAGGCTATGGCAGCATTTGGTGTAGTTATAGTAGTTGCGCCAATTATCGGACCTGTATTAGGCGGATGGATAACAGATAATTTCGATTGGACATGGGTATTTTTAATAAACTTGCCAATAGGTCTAATTACGGCTTACATTGCATATTTACTTTTAGAAGAACCTCCTTATGCTCGTAAACAGGAAAATATAGTCTTTGATGCAAAAGGCTTTTTATTTTTACTTATATGGTTTGTTTCTTTACAGGTAATTTTAGATAAAGGCAATAATCAAGATTGGTTTAATTCTCCTTTTGTTTGCAGATTAACATTGATTATGGTTATTTCAGGTATACTGTTTTTCTGGTCGCAGTTTGTAAATAAAAATTCATTAATTGATTTATCCGTATTTAAAGATAAAAATTTTGTTATAGGTACAGTAATTCAGATTATTATACAAGCGGTGCTTTTGGCTTCAATTGCAATTCTTCCGCAGTTTTTACAATCATTAATGGGATATACTGCTTTTTTAAGTGGTTTAACAATTATGCCAAGAGGAATGGGCGCATGTGTTTCGCTTGCTATATGTGGCTCATTATCTGCAAAAGTAGATAACAGAATATTAGCTGCTTTTGGACTTATTCTTGTTGGAATTTCAGGTTGTTGGCTTGGGATGCTGAATTTACAAATATCAAGTTTCAATGTTGTTATGCCAAATTTCTTATATGGTTTTGGCATGGGTTTTGCAATGGTTCCGCTTGTTTCTTTATCTGTTATCACTCTTAAAAATTCTCAAATGACTAATGCTTCAGGTGTACAAAATTTGTTAAAAAATATTGGCGGCGCTATTGGTACTTCACTTGCAGGTACACTTATTTCAAGATTTTCTCAAATACATCAAAGCTATTTGGTTGATTCTCTTAATTCTCTTAACCCTGTTTATAATACTAAACTTGCTGCTGTTCAAGCAGGACTTTCACATTATGTTAATCCAGTTGTTGCTGCTGCGATGGCTAAATATTCTTTGTATGCTCAGCTTTTACAACAATCAACGCTATGGGGTTTTATGGAAACCTTCAGAATATTCGGAATTGCAGCGTTAATAATGTTTCCGTTGGTTTTCATAATTAAGGAAACAGGAGTAAAAAAAACTAAAAAAAATTAAATCTTACCATTATAAAAAATTCTCTTAATATTTCTTATAGATATATTTTAATTTTAGCAGTTTTTTTGTATTCTATAATGGTGGTCTTTATCAAACATAATAGATTTGTTACAAAATTTTAACATTGTATCAAATTTTTCTATGTTTCGACTATATGTGTTTGTAGTGTATATATTAGGAGAAGATTCAGATTATGATTATTCAAAACTTAAACTCGTTTTCTGTTCAAAAGGCAAATTTGCCATTGAATGAAGCAAAGGTAAATATGCCCAGATTAACTTACACAAATGATAGCGTTACATTCTCAGGCAGAGTTCCCTTTACAACTACTGTTACACCCGAATTAGCGAAAGAAGTAGCAACAAAATTATCTACTTCAACTTCAGGCATGCGCTCAACATACGGAGATAAGTATTTTAACGCTGATACAACTGCTTTACTCACTCAAGCTATTGCAGCGAGAATAATAAATGATACAACAAAAACACCAAAGAATTTGGTTTTAGTTGGCGGTGATACAAGAGAAGCTACAAAAAATACCAAACCTCAAATAAAAGAGCAAATGGCAAATAACGGATTTAACGTATTATATGTCGATAAACCTGGTGCTACACCTGCAATGGCATTAGCTGCAAAAGAATTAGGTGTTGATATAGGATTTTTACTTACAGCAAGTCATAATCCTTGGCCAGACGGCGGTTATAACTTATTAACAAGCAAAGGCGCCGTTGCAGACCCGCAATTTACTGATCCGGTTGTTGGTTATGCTGTTGATATAGCAAGTAAAAAACCGGTAAAAACCTCTACCGGTAATGTTGGTCAAGTTATAAATTATGACCCTTATCCTCTATATAGAGATTATATGGAAAATAAAGAAATTAACGGTAAGAAGATTATTGATTTTAAAGCTATTAAAGATGCCGATATAAAGATATTCTATGAAGATTTTGGAGGTACGGGCGGAACATACTTTCCTCAATTAATGAAAGATAACGGAATAAAATTAGCTAAACATTTAAGTACTAAAACTCCTGGACCTGAACCAAATGATAAAAATTTAAAAACTTTAGGAAAAGCTCTTTCAAAGAGTTCTGCTAAATTAAAAGTCGGCTTGGCAAATGACGGAGATTCAGACAGATTTGGTGTAGTGGATGAAAACGGTAATTATATAAATGCAAATGACGTAATATTACTCGCTGCTTATCACTTAAACAAATATAAAGGATATAAAGAAGGTGCTATTTTAAGAAGCGGCGCAACAACTTCTCAACTTGATGTATTGGCTAAGCAAAAAGGTTTAGATTTGATTGAAACTCCTGTAGGCTTTAAATATATAGGTGAAGAAATGATTAAACTTGAAAAAGAAGGTCATACACCTGTTATTGGAGGAGAAGAATCAGGCGGCTTAACTATTGGTGGACATATTCCGGAAAAAGACGGTTTCTTGGCTATTTCTTTAATTGCTGAATTAATGGCAATGGAAAAGAAACCTATCGGACAAATTCTTAAAGAAGTAAAAGCAAGTTTAGGTCAAGTTATCTTAAGTGAAAAAGACGATTACAAAGGATTTGCTACAGATAAAGATAAAGAGGATTTTGTAAATGTCTTTGCTAATTATTATGATGAGATAGCGACAGGTAAACGTACCGAGTTATTCGATTTACCGGTTGATATTGAACGTTCTAAAGGTTATTATGAAGGAGTAAGAAAATTTAAAAAATCCGGTGACGGAGTAAAGATATACTTCCAAAACGGTAGTTCTATATTAGTCAGAAAATCAGGTACCGAACCAAAAGCTAAAGTGTATATAGAAGCTTATGCACCTACAGAACAAGAAGCTCGTGCTTGGAGAAATTCTATAGGCGACAGAATCGGTGAAATGGCTAAGAAATTTGGTGCAGCAAAAGTATAAATTTGGCAATACTTCAATAAACAACTTTTTAAAGAGGACAACGATAAATTGTCCTCTTTTTTGTTTGCCATTTGTAATAATGTATTTTGATATTTGTATTTAAAAATAAATTATTAATAATTAGGCAATATTTTTTGCGCAAATGTTTTTATTAATATAGAAGTGGTAAATTTAAGGAACGGGCATGGTAAATATCGGGGAAAAATGTAACAGACTTTATGGTTATCCTGTCGAAGGAAATTTTGGTTATGGTGGCAGCGGAAGTTCATCATCATCTTCATCATCATCAACAAATTTCTTTGATGGTTTCAGACAAAGTACTGCTATATTTGGCGGTGGTTCAGGTTCTTCCTCAAGCTCCGGTTTTAACTCAAATTCAGCTTTTGGTTATAATAATGGATTTAATAACAATTACAATACAAATTTGAGCGGAGGATTTACATTTAGCAATTTTGAAGGGGTAAATACTTCAGCTCTTCAAAACGGAGTTTCTTGGAACAATATGAACAATCCGGCTTTGTATCGTTTTCCTCAAATTGACGATAATGATATGTCAGCTTTTGCAATGCCGACACGTTCATCAATATCATATATTGATAACGCATTAAAACCGTTACCTGATGTAAAAGTATCAGAAGATTCGGACTTTAGTGCATATTCTATGTATGGAGGAAACAGATCAATATCTTATATTGATAATGCTTTAAAACCTTTGCCGAATTTTAACGTATCAGAATCATCAGATTTTGATTCTTATTCAATGTTCGGAGGAGGTTCTACTATTTCTTATATTGATGAACTTGTAAGACCGATAAATTTCAATTTTAATTCAGGATATAATCCTTTTGGCAGCGGATATGCACAAAACTATAACAACAATTATGGTTTCAATAACAATTTCAACGGTGGCTTTAACAACGGTTATAATAATTACAACAATCAAGCAAACAAACCTGCTCCGTATATTCCTTCAAATAACGGAATATATGACCAAAAATCATATCAACAGTATTTGGATAGTGTTTGGGGCAGCAATTATGCAAGCAGTATTCCTTCTACAACTCAAACTGCTCAGGCAGGAACTCAAAGAAGCAATCAAAGTACACAAAGCGGTCAAACTTCTTCTCAAAGCGGAACGAGTACAGATACTACCGCTCCTTCAGAAGAAGCACAAAATTTAAATGCTGGACGTGAAAAAACCAACAGGGAAAATGCCTTAGCAAGAAAAGTTGAAGCGGATGAAGCAACTGATTATGAACGTGAATTAAAGGAAGAATTAGATAAACGTGATGAAAGTATAAAAAATGATGATGAGTTGCGCGAGCTTGCGAGTAAGCTATATGAAGCCTTAGAGCTTGATCAGGAAGAACGTGCAGAAAGTCTGCTAAATAAATGCAGAAGAGAAGGCAAACTGGATTTGATAGAAGAAGCATTTCTTATCGGACAATTTAATAATAAACATATTACACTCAGAGAAGCTATTGCTAATTCATTCACAATGAAAGGCTTAGGCTGGGCAACAAAAAGATACTCACCAAAAGTAAAAAAATATTTAAATATGTTGGATGAAGAAATTTCATTCGCTTCACCTATAAATACTGCATTAGCTTTGCAGCAAACTCTTACTGACGGAGTATTCGGATTTAGAGCAAACCAAGACAGAATAAGAAAAATTCTTGAGACACTAAAAGAAAAGGATCCTGAATATATTAAGCAGGTTGATGATATATATAAGAGCCAAATATCAGGTACTGATTTCGCGGCTGATTTGTACGCGAAATGGTTTGTATCAAATGATATAAGAAATCTTGCAAGTTCAATTTTTGACGGTACGGATGAAACAAATCAAAAAGCTAAAAAAGAAAATTAATCTCTAACTCTTTTCAGCCATTTTATTCAATAAGCCTGTTGTAGATTTTCCTTCAACAAATTGAATAAATTCCAATCGCCCGCCATTAGCTCTAATAACCTTCGCTTCAGGAAGGTTCTCTTCGTTATAATCTCCGCCTTTTGTATGTATATTGGGTTTTATTTGTTCTAAATAATTAACCGGTGTAAGTTCATCAAAAATAACTACATAATCAACACACCCAAGTGCCGCTAATACTTCTGCTCTATCATTTTCATTATTTAATGGTCTGGTTGGACCCTTGAGTTGTTTAACTGAGTTATCGGAATTTAGACAAACAATAAGAATATCACCGAATTCAGAGGATTTTTGTAAATATCTGACATGTCCTATATGCAAAATATCAAAGCATCCGTTTGTAGTGACGATTATTTTGTTTTTTTGTTTAAGAGGAATTAGTTCTTCAACTAATTCCTCTATTGTTAAAACTTTTCCCATTTATTCTTCTGAACCTTGTTGCTCTTCTTGAGATACTATTTGCTCAATACCTGCTTGTTGTTGATATTTAGAAGTAATTTTTTGAACTTCTTTTTTAATTTCTTCAGGGTCATAAGTTTTTTCTATATAGATAACTTGCATTTGAGGTTTTAATCCTTCAATAAAAGCTTGGAGAGTTTTTATTTTTTGTTCATCTTCTAAATATTTTTTAATTTCGTCTTTAATTTCTTTTAGAGCCATAACTCCTGCTTTTTTTCTATCAACAACTTTAATTATGTGATAGCCGTATTCAGACTTAACTAAATCGCTGATTGTTCCGGGTTTTTGGGAAAATGCTGCATCTGCAAAAGATTTTACCATTTGGTCTTTTGAAAAGAATCCTAAGTCGCCGCCTTTTTGTGCGCTTCCTGGGTCATCTGAGTATTGTTTTGCTAATTCTTCAAAATTAGCGCCATTTGCTTTAGCTTGTTTTAAGATGTTTTCTGCTTTTTCTTTTGCTTTTGCAAGTTGTGCTTGTACTTCGGCATCAAGTTCAACTCCTTCAAGTTTAGGATTTTCTTGCTTCAATTTAGCTTTTATACTGTCTTTTGAAGCCATAATTAAAATATGAGAAGCTCTTACTTGGTCAGGATAGGTAAACTTTGTAGCTTTGTTTTCATCATAAAATTTTTGAACATCTTTATCTGAAACTTTTTCCATACCTAAAGAATCGATAAGTTTTGTTAATTGGATATCTTCTTGAGCTAATCTTAAGAAATCTTCATCTGTTAAATTATTGCTGGCTAAAACTTGTTTAAAGTTCTCTGCACCGCCGGCTTGTTCATAAACTTTATCTTTATAAGCTTGAATTTCCTCTTCGGAAACTACAATATTTCTTTTTATAATTTCTTGCATAAGAAGTTTTTTTACAATCAAATCATTTATAGTTTTTTCTTTAGCAATTAAATTATATAATTTTTGGTCATCTGCACTGGCAGTTTGACCGGGGAGAATCGGCATTTTAGGCTGTTTGGCAAATGCTTCATCATATTCGCCTTGGGTAATACCTTCTCCGTTAACAGTTATGAGAACTTTTTCCGCGGAATTTTTAAATGTACATCCGCTAAATAACATTACCGCTGTTATTAATAAACTTAATAATATTTTTTTCATTATTCCTCCTTACGAAAAATATACCCCGTAAACATTTTATATAATAAAATAAACATCATAATAAATCTATTGTTAATTTGAAAAATTTAATGCTAACTGTTTACTTGTAATTTATTATAAAAATCGGTATAATAAACGTATTGTTATTATATAAAGAAATGAGAGGAAAAAATGGATTATAACAGAATTTTAAATTTTATGCCTACTGTCATAGAAAATTCAAGCAGAGGTGAAAGAGCATTTGATATATTTTCAAGATTATTAAGAGAAAGAATTATCTTTTTAGGTACTGAAATCGATGATATGGTTGCAAATTCAATTGTTGCACAATTGTTATTGCTGGACAGCGAAAATTCAGACAAAGATATTATGCTCTATATTAATAGTCCCGGAGGAGTAATTACTGCGGGTATGGCTATTTATGATACTATGAATCATATTCGTTCCGATGTAAGTACAATTTGTGTTGGTGAAGCTGCAAGCATGGGCGCATTCTTACTTTCCGCAGGTACACCCGGTAAAAGATTGTCTCTTCCACATTCAAGAATTATGATTCACCAGCCTTTAGGCGGAGCGAAAGGTCAAGCTACCGATATAGAAATTCAAGCCGCTGAGATTATAAGAATAAAAAAAGAAATGAATACTCTTATGGCTCAACATTGTAATCGTCCTGTTGAAGATCTGGAAAGAGATACTGAACGTGATAATTATATGAGTGCGCAAGAAGCTGTTGAATACGGTTTGATTGATAAAGTTATAACAAAACTGGAAGAAAAGCCAAAATCTGACGATTTTTAGTTTATATTTAATTATATCTGAATAAAAAAGGATGAGTAAATGCTCATCCTTTTTTTATTTTTATTTCTTCAATACATCTTCTTTTTTCGGCATTCTGCCGCAGCCTCTGATTTCATCACAGTAGCCTTTCATCATACATTTAGGTACAAGATAATCTTTTAGCCAATCTTCTTTTTCTATAACAGCGTCACACATTTTTTTGACAAGAGTTCTTATTTCAAGCTGTGCATTTGTACATAATCTTAAATTTGCAAGATGTATAAGTTCTCTTAAATTAAGGCTCACAACAAGAGAACTTGTTGCGGCATTAGGAAGGACAAATCTGGCATCTTCAGCCGGTATTCCTTCAGCTATCATCTGCACATAAAAATCAGAAATTGTTTTCATCATCTTATCATAATTTTCGTTCAATGAAGATTTTTCGATTGTTTTAGGTTTGATATATTCAAATTGTCCTTTTTCGGTAACATATCTTTGAGATTTTTGAGAAAATGACATGTGTCTGTGTCTGACCAGTTGGTGAGTACAAGCTCTGGAAACACCGCTTATCGCAAATACAAATTGGCAATGTTCAATTGTGCTGTGATGACCTGATGAGAGAACTTTTTTTATCAAGGATAACATTTTTTCTCTGTCAGCTGCTTCTTCCCAAATTTCTACAGGATAGTTTGCACTATAACAAGTACGGCATGCCGTATAAATCGTTCTTACACTGTCAGTAGGAAACGATAACAAATCCACCATCGGATAATTTTGCATAACACTCTCCTTTAAAAAAGAAGGGCAACTTTAATTGAAGCTACCCTTCTAAAAACTTCACATAAACTATTTTTTTGCTTGTTGATAACGTTTTTTGAATTTTTCAACTCTACCTTCGGTATCAACTATTTTTTGTTGTCCCGTAAAAAGAGGGTGGCATGCGTTGCAAATTTCAACTCTAAGATCATCTTCAACAGAGCCTGTTTCTATTTCGTTACCGCAAACGCATTTGATTTTCACTTTTTTATATTCGGGATGTATTCCTTCTTTCATGATTTTCACGTCCTTCCGTTAGTTTGTTTTAATATAACATAAAAATATTTATTTTTAAACTTCTACCTGCTGACCGACAAAAAACGGTTTCTTCTGTACTGTATCAGCTTGAAGCATGCCTCTTCTTAGCTCTGAATAAGAACCTGATTTAGAGCTAAAAGCAGCTTTTAAAAAGTCATAGGCTATTTTAGGATCACAATTTTCACCGCAGGTAAATAAATCAACGGCAGCATAACCCAGTTCAGGCCAAGTATGAATAGCTAAATGTGATTCTGAAATAATAACCACTCCGCTGACTCCATGAGGAGAAAACATGTGAAAGCATGTTTGAACAACATGCGCACCGCATTCAGTAGCTGCCTGTGTCATCTTTTTTTCAATAAGCTCCAAATTGTTAAGTACATTTGGATTACAATCAAAAAACTCTGCCAATATGTGTCTGCCCAGATATGTCGGCTGATTTTTTATTGGGGATTCTGTGTAACTGTTCAATTTCTTTTGTTCTCCATAAAATATCTGCTACATAATAATACTTATTATACATAATAATATATACAATAACATAAAAAAAATTGTGTAAATATTTTCTTAACATTTTTTCTACAACGATTTTTTATGATTATTCATAATTTCAATTTTATTGCATGGTGGGCAATCCCCACCTTACATATTTTGGTAGACTAAAGTCTACTCTTGCTTACCAACGCACTACTGTCCGAGATAATTTTATAACTGTTCAATAATACAAATTTAAAAATATTTCTAACATACTTTAGCCTCTCCTAAAGATTAGGAGAGGCAGATGTTTCAATATGTTTACATATTAGAAACATCAGTGAGGTATGAAATTTTGTAAAGTAGTTCTACCTCACCTGCGGTTCTATGCATTTGAACAAGTTTAAAATGCAGAACCGCTTCCTCTCCTGGTCTACATGAGAGGAATTTGAGTCCGGACAACTTTATTTTAGAGCAAAAGTAATATTATTACTTGCTATGTTCTTTTTTTTTAAATTTTTATCTCGGACAGTAGTGGTTACCGACAGGAGAAGGTAGAATTGCATGAAGAAACGCAGTTGAGTCCGGCAATTAGGATGATGGGTTGATGAATTTGTCAAGTATAATGTATAAATTTGTTCCTCACCATTTTTTCAAATTTTCGAGAAATAAATTTCTCTCAAATTGAAAAAATGCCCTCTCCCGAAGGATAGAGGGCAAAATGTTGTTTATTTTGTTATATTTGTTGGACTAAAATGGACCTTGTTTACATATTATTCTACTGTTGGAGGTACATAGACACCCCATCTTGGACTATAGTGATGTGTAGCAAATCCGAATGCTATTGGGTCTATTGTTCCTGCAGCACCGTTAATATTATTATTTAAATTATTATTTATAATGTTAATCGGTGGTATTCCACCTGTAGGTGGTGTTATCGGAGGAGTTACTGTTGCTCCTGCTGATACATCGGCTCTAACATCAGCCATTATTTCAGTAAATGCTGCTATAATATCTGAGTCTTTTGCTCTTGTTCCGGAGTGACGTAATCTTCCTAAAAGTATTTCTGCTTTTGCTTTCATTTCAGCTGATAAGTGAATGCGTATACTTTCTAATGCGCTTATCATGTCGTCTTTTCTTGTTGGTATTCTTCTTCCGCTTGAACCGCCTGAGAATGCAGTTGCATGTCCGCCTCCGGCTTTTACTTTGGCGCCCCCGCCATGTCCGCCTCCGGCTTTAGCACCTCCAACTTTTACTTTTGCTCCATCAACATGAATTTCTGGCTTAACTTCAACATTAACGTTAACAGGTCCTGTTGTTCCCGAAGCTGGTGTTGGAGCTGGAGCTGGTCCAGGAGCCGGAGTTGGTCCCGGAGTTGGAGTCGGTTCCGGACTTGGTTCCGGAGTTGGAGCCGGACTTGGTTCCGGAGTTGGTTCCGGAGTTGGTTCCGGAGTTGGTTCCGGAGTTGGTTCCGGAGTTGGTTCCGGAGTTGGTTCCGGAGTTGGTTCCGGAGTTGGTTCCGGAGTTGGAGCCGGTTTTGGTTTATCTTTACCAAAATAGAATTTCTTTTCTTTTGGTGTTAAATCCCTATCCAGCATAAACATTGCACCTGTTTTATAGAATTTTGAGCTTACACTATATTTCATGTTTCCTCCAACTCCCCGTACCCAAGTAACAGGTTTATTATTTACTAAGAAGCTGCCGCCTCTAACTGCTTTTCCGTCATTTTTGAGAAGTTGTCCGATACTTTGAACTATATTTTTCGGTAATTTTGGTTGTTCACTTCTTGGAAGTTTTTTCATATCAAAATGTTTATACCATGTCATTTTGTGCCCCATTTTTAAATGACCGGGATATTTATTCGTAAATTTTGTAAATGCTGCTTTTTCTGCTCGCATCTTGGCTAAATGAGTAGAAGATTTTCTTACACCTATCCAGGATAGACCGGCTAATATTCCGCCTGTCCACATATCTTCAGCCGCTTTTATCTGTTCGGCATCTTTATCTTTTTTCTTAAAGAAGAAATTATATGTTCCTTTTCCGAATTGCCACAATCCCATGCCAAGACCTGCTAATGCAGCAAAACCGGCAACTTGAGGTCCTAATAACGCTAATGCGACACCAGTGCCAATTGTCACAAGAGGATGTTTAAACATTGGTTTTACAATATTTTTTACAAATGATTGTCCGCCTACTTTCATAAATCTGCCGAATGTGATATGACCGTCATCGTCTCCATCGTCACATTCATAATTTACATCATCAAACCCATACTCACCCAGTATTGACTCTTTAGCAACTTTATCCGTGAGGTCGGCAGCATCTCCGCTCCAATATTCCAACTCACTAAAGTCGCCGGCTTTAGGTTTTTCAACACCGGTTTCGAGAATTTTTCCGGTTTTTGCTTCTCGACGTGCAAAAATCGGTTCTCCTTCTTCAGTTGTAATTTTTACAATCTGAATGTTTTTGTCCCTTTTTCCGTTCTGGTCTTTGTCATAATAGAGAAATTCCATGTTCGGCGGTAATTTGGTAATTTCGGTCATTTTGTCCTCCTGTAGTCCCTATATTTAATTGGTAATTTGGTAATTTTGCGTTTTTTAATTAATATATTTTCCCTTTTATTTGTTAAATTTTCCCTAAAAATAATGTCCTAATATTTCCTTACATTAATAAAAACATTTTGCAAAAAAAAATTGCCTTTTTTATAAAAAAACAAAATTTTTACATAATTTATATTGTCGGTACTTATTTGTTTTTTAGTCTTATTCCTATAATATAAATTATGTAAATCATAATGAATAGTGCAAAATACAATATTAATAGTTTTTTATCAAATATAACGGATAATTTCTTGGATTTTTATTTAAATTTATACAACTTTCTTATTGTATTCAATTTTTTATTGTGCTAAACTATAAGCATGGTTTTGTAATTTATATGGGGTTTTATTTATGTTAGTTTCAAATGTTTCTTTTACTTCATCTGTTCGCAACAATACCAATATTAATAACTATGATTGTTCCGGATGCGGTAAACGCAAGAATAAAGAGTTGAATTATTCTGATACTTACGTAAAAAACTTAACTGATATTCAAAACTTAAAAGATGCTTTAAGATTTGCATGTAAAATTATTGCATCTGAAAAATAGGTTTTCTGCTGTATTTTCTGTATTAATTTAGAAATATATTTATTCTTGTACTGTTGTTATAAAATCGGACAGTTTACAAAATTCTTCGATTGATAATTTTTCAGCTCTGATATTCATATCCCAACCCAAACAAGTTAATGTTTTTTCAATAAGGGATCTATCAATGCCTGCTATCATAAGTGAATTTTTCAAAGTTTTTCTTCTTGATTGAAAAGAAGCTTTAGTAATTTTTCTGAATGTTTTCAAATTGTTAACTTGATATTTTTGAGTTAAAGAAGGGGTAATTTTAACTATACCGGAATTTACTTTTGGTCTTGGCATAAAGCTTTTAGAATTAACTTCTTTTAAAAATTCCGTATCACAATTAAAATTACACAGAATTGATAATAGTCCGTATTCTTTATTTTTGGATTTGTTTGTTGCAACTATTCTTCTGGCAACTTCATATTGAACCATTAAAATTATTTCTTTTATAACAGATAAATTAGGATTATTTTGTTCATCAACTTCGCCTAAAAGATGTGACAGTATAGGACTGGTTATATAATACGGAATATTTGCAACGATTTTTATTTTTTCGTTTTTAGCCAGCTCATTTATATTAGTTTTTAATATATCTTGTTCTATAATTTCTATATTTTCATAAGGTAATTTTTTTAGGACGGATATAGCTTGTTTATCAATTTCAACAGCGTAAACTTTTTTTGCTTTTTGTGCTAATAGTTCTGTCACAAATCCTATTCCTGCACCTATTTCAAGAACGGTATCTTCTTTTGTTAAATTTGAACTATCAACAATAAAATTAATAATTTTTTCATCGATAAGAAAATTTTGTCCTAAACTTTTTTTTGTATTGAATTTTTTTGCTCTTTCGTAATAATCCATAATCTATAAATTGCCTTTTGATTTTTTATTGTATAGTATGGATGAAATAATTGCAAATACAATAAATACGAGTCCGATTAAGCCTGTTATAACTTCAGGAACTTCACGGATTGTAGAATACAGCATAATTATTGCAAGGGCGCCTATTGCCCAATGTGCACCATGTTCTAAAAACGGAAATTCTTGCAGAGTCTTTTTTTCAACAAGCATAATGGTAAAAGATCTTACAAACATAGCACCGATTGCAAGTCCTAAAGTAATAATAATTATATCTTTACTTAATGCAAAAGCTCCTAATACACCATCTAAAGAAAATGAAGCATCTATTAATTCAAGATATAAAAAGGAAATTAATCCGGCTTTAAATGTTTGATGGATTTCATCTGTTGTTTGTTTTGGTGCGTGACTTTCCATATATAAACTCAGGCCGTGTATTAAAACATAAAGAACAACTCCGATTATTCCTGACAAGATTACATTTATTTTTATTTCATCAGGTAAAAATAATTGCGTTATATAAAGACAAATTAATGCAAGAGCAGCTTCGAGTCCTTTAATATCTCCAAATTTTGACATTTTGTCTTCTAAAAATCTTATCCAATGCAACTGTTTATTTTCATTAAAGAAATAATGGAAATAAAGCATTAATAAAAAACATCCGCCAAAAGCAAGTACGGGTGCATGAGTCTTTGTAAGATAAAATGTATATTTATCTACATCGTTAATTGTAATCATAGCTGTTTCTACAAGAGAAATACCTGCAAAAATTGATACTATTGCAATCGGGAATAATAGTCTCATTCCAAAAACCGCAACGAGAATGCCCCAAGTTAAAAATCTGTGCTGCCAAATTTTTGACATTTTTTGAAGTTTCATTGCATTTACAACAGCATTATCAAATGAAAGGCTGACTTCTAAAATAGCAAGCACAATAACTATAAACATGCAGAGAAAACCTGAGCCCGATAATCTGTGGTCGCCCCAAAGATATGCTGCAATTAAGCCAATTATCAAAAATAAAAATGAATATTTGAAATAATGAAACATTTATGCCTCAGAAAAATTAATTGTTTTTATTCTCTTCAGTATCAGAAATAGTATTGCCTACTTGATTTCTTCCGTTTTCTTTTGCTTTATATAGGTATTTGTCCGCATATTCTATTAATTCTGTGGGAGTTTTACCATGCTCAGGATATGTAGATACCCCTAAACTAATAGTAACGTGACAATCAATATTGTCTATAAGTTTAAATGTTGTGGATGATACTGAATCACAAATCTTTTGTGCGGCAGATATTGCTGCTGTATGATTTGTATTTGTAAGAATAATTGTCATTTCTTCTCCGCCGTATCTGCAAACAACATCAGAAGCTCTTACATATTTTTTTAATATTTTTGCTACTGTACGTAAAACTTCATCACCGGCTTGGTGTCCGAATGTATCGTTGAATTTTTTGAAGAAGTCAATATCAATAAGAACAAGACTGAAATTGTTTTCATATCTGTTTGCATTATAAATATTAGCTTGCATTTGTTCCTGAAAATAACGATGATTAAATAATCCGGTTAATCCGTCGGTTGTAGCTAGTTTGTATGTTCTTTCAAAATCCTTCGATTTCTTTATAAATTTCAAAATATAAACTACAGTAAATGTGATTAAAATTAAGAATAGAGGATATGCACAATCTATCCAAAGATAATTTTTCCCCATAGCAATTGTTGTAAATAAAAAGTAACTGATGGCAAAAATAACTGTTACTATACCGCTAATCCAATTTGAACGAATCCAAATCAAGGAAGCTATTAAACATAAAAGCATTCCAAAAGTAATCAAAATATTTTTGTTCTGATTTATTTTTTTGATAGCTGTTTCATTAAATATATTATTTAAATAAGTTGCAGTAATTTTTACTCCTGGATAATACTGCTTTAACGGTGTACTTTTTATGTCGCCCAAAGAATTTGCACTTGCGCCGATACAAACAATCTTATCTTTAAAATATCCTCTGTCTAATTTTCCTTCAATAACTTCCCAAAACGGAACTTCAAAAATATCTCTGTTGGAGAACCAATTCAAAATCATAAAGCCTTCGTCATCAAGCTGGATTTTTTTATCTCCCATAACAACTTGTCTGTCTTGATTAATTATGAACTTTTTACTCTCTATTATTTTATGCTTTAAATAATATTCTTGAATAAGCTTCATAGATATATAGGGATAATAACGTTCTTTGTATACAAAGAAACTGGGGACTCTTCGGGACATTCCGTCATCATCTCTTGCAAAATTTATAAAACCAATGTTACTTGTTCCCTTAAATAGTTCGTCCATTGTACCTCTTAAGTTTGTAAAATTAAAGTTGTCAAAAGTTATGTCACTTTTATTATCTAAATTTGAGGCTAAAACTAAAGGAAGTTCCGGACTGTTTTCATTCCTTCTGTAATCAAAATTCATCGCTATATAAACATTTCTGTTTTTAGTTACTGCATCAATGAATTTTTTATCATTTTTTTCATTTCCCTGCTGATGACCCAAAAACATAAAATCCAAAAATATTAAATCAGCACCGTCATTTTCCAAATAATTTATAATGTCTGCATAAGCACTTCTGTTCCAAGGCCATGAACCGTATTTTTTAGATAATACATCTAATGAGTCATCATCTATAGCAATAACAGCTACATTGGAATCTTCTATACTCGTCTTTTTTATCCATTTATCAAGGACTCTTTGTCGTACATCAAAGGATTGTGCTTCAATATTATCAATCACGAGTTTTGTTGCAGGAATGGAATACAGCAAAAATGATAATAAAGCAATAAAACAAAAAACTAATCCAATATAGATTAATGACTTTGAAAAAGAAAGATTCATTCTTATCCTCCTAATCTGTCAAAGGCACTATAATCTTTTGTCCTATTTGAATTGAGTTTGGATCTTTTATGTTATTAAAATTTTGAATATTCATAATATTTGAGGGACTGGCTGAACCATAGTATTTAAGCGCAATTGTTTCTAGGGTATCACCGTTTTGGATAATGTAACTCATTGTTTTTCCATTAAAAACAGGAGTTGTGTCCGTTGTGGGAGCTATATTAATATTGGCTTTTTTTGTTGTGGTAATACTGCTTTTCTTCCATAAATCGAAATCGGAAGTATTGTCGCTCTTTACTCCAAAATTTATTATTGATGTCATAAGAAACATTGCCATTGCACCGACAACAAAACCTACAGAAAGATAAATGCCGGGAGAACGTTCTGCTTTTTGAGAATGTAATTCGTCCCAAAGCATATCTATTTCTCTGCTTTTATTTTTTTCGTTATATTCTGATGCTATCGCTTCATATTCTCTTTGTTTCTCGCTAAGCAGTTCTTCTAATACAGCCAGCTTCTCTCTTGATATGTTGGTTTTTTGTTGTAAAGAACTTTTCATAAAACCCTTAACCTTCCTCAAATTAGTGATAAAATTTTACACAACTTCAATTTTTATATTAGCATAAAAAACAGTTTTATATTATTTATTAAGAATATAATATTAAGAATTGTAACGTTTTTATCTCATTTTCAACTTTATTTAAATAATGATAGCTTTTGTTTAATCAAATAATATTCTCGGTTTTGGATATGTGAAATCGTTTATCACTAATCCTTTTTTCATATTTACAAAGCAATATGTAAAGAATTATTAATAAATATTTAATAAATATATATAAAATATAGCAATTTTTTTTGAGAGTTTGTTTTTAATAAAGTATGAGAGTTGGAACTACAACAGAGAGAAAATTAGAGAAATTTAATGTAATTAAATATCCATAATCCCATTTTTTTACCCCTTTTACCCTGTATTTTAAACCCTTAAGTGAAAACCTTAGGGTTTTTCTTTTTCTATTTTGCAGTTAAATTCAACAGATAATTATAAAAATCAACTGTTTGAAAATTTATTTCCAGTTCTCTGTCCACAAGGCTCTTTATTGTAAGTTCTATTGATTTTAAAATAGCTTTATCAAGACTGTTTGTAGTATTCAGAACCGTTCTTATCGGTTCTGCGTATTTTTCTTCTCTTGTCTTTGTTTCAATCTTATCTGCAATAAAAACTATTTTATCCAGTAGTGTCATATCCTTTTTCCCGACTGTATGAAAGTATATTGAATCAATAATATCTTTATCGGAAATTTTGAAATAAGTTTTTGCTAAATATGCACTAATAGGTGCATGGAGAATTTTTTTGCAATTAAGCCATGATTTATCTATGCTGAGATTTTCTCTCAGTGCAATTTCTTGCATTTCTTCAAAAGGTATTTCTTTTGCACAATCATGTAATAGTGCAGCAATTCCGGCTTTATTTTTATCCTCACCAAATTTTTCCGCAAGTTCCTGTGCCATTTCATAAACACCCATGGTATGCAAAAATCTTTCTTCTGAAAGATGCTCTTTTAGCCAGTCTACTATTGTATCAGTCGTTATATAATTTATTGTCATTTATATACCTCATAACTTCCATAGGAACAAATTCCTTTATATCTTTTCCGGATTTTACCATATTTCTTATTTGAGTGGAAGAAATATTTATACCTTCACTATCTAATACATTATACGATATTTTTTCAAAAATTTTTTCTTTTGGTAATTCATCTGTTTCTCTTTTTAAAACAATAAAATTTACCAGATCGATAAGTTCTTCCGCTCTGTGCCATTTAAAAATATTTTTAAATGCATCTGTACCGATTATAAGATTAATCTTTCCTTCTATATCCTTTAGTTGCTTATAAAGAAGTTCAATAGTTTCTATAGTATAAGAAGTATCACCTTTTTTGTATTCAATATCTGAAATTTCAAAATCAGGATATTTCTTTATTGCTCTTTCAAGCATTATAAATCTGTCTTTTGAGGATTTTATACATTCCTCTTTTGATTTAAACGGTTGAATAAAAGCAGGTATAAATATAATTTTATCAAAACCGAATTTTTCTTTTACCTTCTTTGCAAAAGTCAGATGTGCATTATGAATGGGGTTAAATGTTCCCATAAACAAACAATATCTCATTTTAGACCGTTAATGCTTCTTTCTCTCTGTTATTAATTTTCAATAAAATATTGGTAAGCTTTTTAAAGAACAAATCATAATCAGAAATTTTTGCTTCACCGTTTATTATGATGTCGGCGCATAATTTAGTCGGGCGAATATAAATTTTTGCTTTTTCGAGAGCATTTGTATAGACTCTGTCAGCAGAATCTCCTAAGTCACGTTCTTTTGCACGATTATACCATCTTATTTTTTGGATATGTTCATCGATATCAACATAAATTTTTATGTCAAAACTGCTGTGAATTTGTTCATTAAATGTGTACAATCCTTCTGCTACAATAATTCTGGAAGGATTAGCCAAAGTAACATTATCATATCTTTTCGCAGTACCGGACATATCATATTTAGGAAGATAAACACTTTTACCGGCTTTTAAAAGTTCCAGATGATTTGCCAGAAGAGAAAGTTCAAAAGCCGACGGTGAGTCCAAATCATAAGTTTCTACAAATTTATCAAAACTGCCGGCTGCTTTTACCATCTCGGATCTATCATAATAATAATCATCAATATTTACTTTAGTTATGAAATCAGAAAGATTTAATAATTGTGCATAAGAATTAAAAGAAGATATTAAAGAGTTTGTTATTGTACTTTTTCCGCTTGCCGTTTCTCCTGCTAAACCAATTGTTACGCTTCCGTTTCTTGTATTTGTAAAATAAGATATTATTTTTTCAATAGTATTGTTTTTTATTGATAAGAATATTGGAATTTCAAGAGTGTTATTCCAAGAAATAAGCTCATCAAATAAGTCAGAATTTTTGCAATTGGTCTTTCTTTCCTCAAAAGGGGAACTGCTGTATTCGTTGCTCTTAGATATAGTACTTGTATTTAACACAACAAACTCCAATATCTTTTACTAACAATTTTAACACCAAACGTATTTAAAAATTGACTTAAAAATAGTAAAGTTGAAAAAAAACTTAACAATTATTTTTTGATTAATGTAATATTCTTTTTATTTTTTCAACTAAATTATCCAGACAGATACAAACTCTGTCTTTTGTATTTAGTCATATAGTTGCATATTTTTCAAGTTTTTCTATTACATCAGCGTTATCCTTATCCAAGCCTCTTACTTTTAATGCGTGGATAAGAATTTGAGCCAAATTCGGAGCTTTTCCGGCAACAAGTTGTTTGAAATAGAACCATTCAAAGTTGTTAGGCAATCTTAATGACCAATTTTTATCACCTGATGTACCGGGTTTATTATAAGTATCATCTATACCAAAGAAATCAGTAAAGAATATTTGCATATTTTCTGCATTAGCAGTAAACATTTCTACATATTTAGCTTTGGTAAGCTCATCAGCATTAGTTTCTAAAACTTTAGCATAACTTTCTATTTCATCTTTGTTAGTTGCCAAATCTTCTGCTAAATTATGAGCATGTAATTTTGCTTCAGGAGTATTAACTATGGATTTTGCCCAAAGTCTGATAGGTTCATTATCATGAGTACCCAGCATAATCCAACTGTTCTTTTCTGTATTAATACCTCTGTAAGGATGTTTCGGATCCTCAGCTTTTACAAACTGAGTTAATCTCATTCCGTTTAATTCAAATTGCTCCATAACTTTTTCAACGGGGAAGGTTAATGTGCCTAAATCCTCACATATAATGGCATCTTTCCCAATGCCTTCTGTTTTAGCTGCTGCAATTACAATTTTTTCAATAAGTCTTGCATACTGAGAAATCTGAGCTTTTGTAAGAGATTTTACACGATATTCACTATCGGAATCATAGTTCATATCCAAATCGTCCATTGTAGCAATAGCATATTTTTTCAGCTCAGGATGTTCAGGAGAAGAGTATAACCTTCCTGCACCATCTTCCGGTTTAGGAGTAGCATTTGATTTGTATACCCAAGGATCAACTAATCCTACAAAATGGTCAATTCTGACTCCGCCAGGATTTTCTCTGAACATTTTGCGGTATAAATTGAACATTAAAATTCCGCCTTCTCCCAAAGCGCCGTCTTTTGTAAACATCTTTTCAGGATCCATAACGCTGAATCCCCAAGCTTGACCGTCTTTTGAAAAATAATCAGGAGGGCAGCCAAGACACCATCCCTTTAAGAATAATGATTGATTAGCCCAGCAATCTCTATCAGAGAATGCAACCTGTCTGTCAGCTATCATTTTTATACCGTTATTTAAAGCATAATTTTTCATTTCTTCTTTTTGTTTTGCAGCAATATATTGGCAGAAACAATAAAATTCTATTTCATTTGAATATTGTTCTTTTATTTGAGCAATTCTTTCGATAGAAGCTATTTTACCGTCTTTGGTATCCATATTAAACAGATTTCTGTCAATTTCATCACTCCATTGAGGCCAATAGTCATTATTATATTTTACACTCAATGCTTCATATAAAGAATCTTTTTCCAACCATTCTTCATTTTCTGATTTAAATTTTTCGATTTCTTTATACAAATTTTTCATAGCAGCATTATTCTCAGATAGTAGTTTGCTATAATTATTAAATGCTTCTTTTAACGCTTTATTTTGTTTTTCATAAATGTAAGAATAAGCAACTCTGTTTATTCCTTTGTTGGGATTTTCATTTACAATAGTATCATAAGTAGTTTTGCTTAAAATCTTTTCGTATTTATCTGTTGTTAATTCATATAAATCAATATATAAAGGATTGTTTGAAAAAACAGTACCTGTATAAGGAGAAGCATCAATAGCTTTTGTTTTTCCCGCAGGTCCCAATTGAATACTGTTAAATATATCTTTTGTAAAATCTACCAAATGTCTTGCACCTTGAGAAACAAATGTGCCACATCCTGTGTCTTGCTCATCTAAAGCAGGGAAACTGCATCCATGTACAATTAAAGAAAGATTTCTTTTATTCAAAAGTCTTAATGCTTTTCTGACAGTAAGTTTGTATTCTTCACCAAGTTGCATCATTGTTTGTGTCTTTGGCATATTATTCCCTCTTAATTAACTCTAACCTCTAACATATTATGTCAAGCAAAATAAAATAAAAAGATAAAAATATATATTTTTTACATTACTTAAATATTTTCTGTATATCCGCACTACTGTCCAAGTAAAAATTTTGTTTATACATATTCAAAATCTAATCTTTTATAGTCAAAAATCAAATTTAATCAAAAAATCAAATTTTTATATTATTATTCTTGCAAATTACCCAATCAGAGAATATTCAATTAGGAAGAAAAATAATAATATAATATTAAATCTTTTTCATACTTCCAGCTATAAATTCTACGGGCGAAAGCCCGTTTTTTTTTTATATAACAAATTTTTAAAATATTGCGTTTTAATAATACAGTATATAATAGAAAAATAAGAATATGATTGCAGATAATATAAAATTTTCAGGCATGCCTGAAAGGTACAACAGAATAAATAATATTTTATCCCGCTCAGCTCAACCAAAAGAAGAAGATTTTGTTTGGTTAAAAGAGCAAGGCATTACAGATATAATTGATTTGAAATCAGGATTTGAAAATAGAATTTTAAATTTTGATGAGCAAAAGGTTGTTGAAAACTTAGGTTTAAAATATCATAATATTAAAATAAACGCTATTCATCCTGACGAAGAAACAATAGATGAATTTTTAAGTATAGTTAAAGAAACGGAAGCAAATAACGGAAAACTCCATATTCATTGTCTACAAGGAGTGGACAGAACCGGAATGCTGTCATTTATATATAAAATGTTAAATTCTATTGGTGATTTAAAAATAAATATAAAAGAATGGCTTGATTTAGGTCATAATAAAATTCTGTTCCCAAATCTTGTTGATTGGGCAACAGATTTTGTTAATAAAAAAAGAAAAAGTAAAAATACTTAAACAAAAGCTTTTTACTTATATAAATTTTTTATTTTTTCATTAAATTCCTCTGCAGAGCCTTCATATCCTAATCTGCCCATAACGCCGTATGTATAATCTTTGGCTTGTTCGACTCCGGGTTGGTTAAACGGATTAATATTATATAAAGCTCCTGAAATTGCAGTTTGCATCATTAAAATATAAAGTAGTTGTCCGATGTAATATTCATTAATCTGCGGCAGAGTAAAGGTAACATTCGGACGGTTATAATCAACAAGAGAAAGCTTCATTGAATTAGCTTCTGCATCTAATAAAGTTTTCATAGATTTTCCGCTTAAATATCCAAGCCCTGTATAATCAAACAGATTAGGTATTTGTAATTCGGTATCAAAATTCTCTACTTTTATAAAGTCTATTATTTTGTCATTAGGACCTTCATTATAAAGTTGCAACTGAGAATGCTGATCGGTAACCCCAAGTGCTTTAACCGGAGTTTGTCCGTTAAATACAATATTTCCGTCATTATCATACATTTTCCCCAGTGATTCCGCCCATAGTAAGCAGAACCAATCAGAAACATATTTTAATCTTCCTGAATAGGGCATAAGCACACATATTTTTTTGCCTTTCTTCTTATCCAAAAGGTAATGTATTAAAGCATTTTGTGCTGCAATATTTTCATAAATTGAAGTATTTGAAAGAAGCTTGTCAATTTCTCTGACTCCTCGCAATAATTCATCAATATTTATTCCAAGTAAAGCAAAAGGTAATAATCCTACAGAACTGAAAACAGAATATCTTCCGCCTACGTCATCCGGTACTTCAAAATTCTTATATCCTTCTTGCTCTGCTAATCTTCTTAAAATGCCCGTGCTTCTGTCTGTTGTAACGACAATACTTTTTCTGTAATTATCGTCACATTCTTTCTTCATTTTATCTTTGATGATCATGTATACAGACATGATTTCAGCAGTATCTCCCGATTTTGTGATTACATTGATAAGAGTCTTTTTTAAATCAATTATATCTAGCAGTGCATTAATTTGGTCAGGGTCAATATTATCGACAAAAAATATTTTCGGATATCCGTTTCTTTCCTCTTTTGATAACATATTCCAGTAAGGTTTTAATAAAGCTTCGGTAACGGCCATGCCTCCTAAAGCTGAACCTCCAATTCCGAGAACTATGATATTTTCGTATTTATCTTTTACAGAAGAAGCAAATTCTTTTATATACCAGAGTGTATCTTCATCATAACCTGAATACATCCATCTTTTGAATGCACCTCTTGTATCTTTATCTTTGTATATGGAAGATACAATATCAGCAATTTTATCTTTATAAGATGAAAATTCCTGTTCTAAATCCAGCCCTTGTTCAAATCCTATAATATCCTTAGAAACATTTCTGTAATCATATTTAATCATGCATAATGCCTCTCTCAAATAAGAATTATTATATAATGCTAAAAATTTTTTTTAAAGTATTTGATTTGTAAATTTTATGCAAGATTTAATATTCAAAAATTAAAGTTTATTTATTGGAAATTA
>JAEEGL016455817.1_pt1 | contig 29652 bp, 22 predicted proteins | sample 9134231 | NCBI WGS metagenome assembly JAEEGL01 (sample SAMN16246548, study PRJNA631951) | gut metagenome | biome: gut microbiome; feature: rumen; material: fiber-attached | host: Bos | place: Iran: Karaj | collected 2018-10
ACGACATAGATAATATTTTACATAAACAAAGTGGATTCCTCGGTGTAACTGGCACCAGTAGTGATTCACGCGATATAGAAGAAGGAATCAAAAAAGGTAATTTACGTTGTGCACTTGCTCAAAAAATGTTTGTAAGGAGAGTTATTAATTATATAGCACAATTCTATGTAGAAATGGGCGGTTGCGATGCAATTGTATTTACAGCAGGTATTGGAGAAAATTCTATTCATACAAGACGAGAAGTAATGGATGGACTTTCTGTTCTTGGTATTAAAGTAGATGAAGAAGCTAATGAAGTTCGTGGAGAAGAAAGACTAGTAACTACACCCGATTCAGCCATTCCATGTTACATAATTCCTACTAATGAAGAATTAATGATAGCAAGAGATGCTTATACATTAAAAATGGAAGCAGATAATATAGAAGAAGAAAACCATGAATAGAATAACTAAAGAGATAAATAAAATTATAAAGAAATATGATAATATCGTTATTGCCAGACATATTGGAGCAGATCCAGATGCCTTGGGTAGTCAATTTGCCTTAAAAGAATTAATAACTTATAATTATCCACATAAAAATGTATATGCTGTAGGATCTGTTGCCTCTAGATTTAGATTTATGGGGAAATTAGATCATATAGAAAATGCAGATTTATCTAAATATCTTTTAATAGTAGTAGATACACCAGATATTAAAAGAATTGATGATGCAAATCCTAATGATTATGGATATGTTATTAAAATAGATCATCATCCATTTGTAGAACATTATGGAAATATTGAATTTGTCGAAGAAAATTCTTCTTCAGCAAGTCAATTAATATTTAAATTTATTTTAGATAATAAACTTAAAATTAATGAAAAAATTACTAGTAATTTATATATAGGTATTGTCTCAGATACAGACAGATTCTTACATGATTATACTAACATTGAAACATTTGAATTAACAACCAAACTATTAAATATGTGTCCAATAGATTTTACAAAATTATATAAAAATCTATATTCAAGGCCTATAGCAGAAGTAAGATTTCAAGGTTATATTTATGATAATTTAACGTTAACTAATAATAATGTTGCCTATATTAAATTAACAGATGAGATTATGAAAAAGTATGGAGTAGATCCAGCATCAGCAGGAAACATGATTAATGATTTAAAATTCGTTAATGAAATATTAGTCTGGGTATTCTTTTCTGAAGATAAAAAATCTAATTTAGTCAGAGCCAACATTAGAAGCTGTGGACCAGAAATTAAAGATATCGCCATTAAATATGGTGGAGGAGGACATATTTATGCCTCTGGTGTTAGACTTCCTAATTTTGATGGTGTAGAGGATATTATTAATGATTTAGAACAATTGGTTATAGAATATAAAAGTACTATACAATAATCTGTATAGTACTTTTTGATTGACTTTAATATCTTTTTGCTTTGGATTTCTTATATTCTTCAAATAATTTTAAACATTCGTCTCTATCAATACATTCCATATAATCTTTTAATTTATCTCTACCAGAAAAAATCTCATTAAATTTTTCATCACGAAATCCAATTTCCTCGGTATCGTTAATGGTAGCACCATAATAAATTTTATCAATATTTGCCCACATTGAAGCACATAGACACATATGACATGGTTCAGCTGTCGTATATAATGTACAACCTTTTAAATTATGCTTTTTAAAATTTTTAGAAGCTTTTCTTATAGCTTCCATTTCCCCATGACACGTTGAATCTTGTTTATAGAGAACACGATTATGAGCTTTAGCAATTACTTTATTGCTTTTAACAATAATTGCTCCGAAAGGACCACCATGATGATGCCTGATTCCATATTTAGCCTCTTTAATAGCTAATTCCATATATTTATTCATAACTTCTCCTTACTATTTTATCAATATTTTTAACTACTTTATCAATATCAATATTTAATTTTAATTTCTTATTCTCTAATAATATTTTACCATCTACTAAAACTGTATCTACGTTATTAATGGCATTATGGACAATATTACATATAGTATCTATATTAGGAGTAGTATTAACTTCGTTTAAATCTAGTATAATAATATCTGCTAATTTATTAATTTCAATACTACCAATTTTATTTTCTAATCCTAAAGCTTTAGCCCCGTTTATAGTAGCCATTTTTAAAACATCGTAAGATGACATTGCCAGAGGATTTTTATGAATACCTTTTTGCAAGTAATCTACCATAGACATATGATAGAACATATTTAAATTATTCCCACTACCTTGTCCATCAGTACCTAAGCATATATTGGTATATTCCTTATATTTAGTAATATCTGCTATACCACAACCTAAGTTTAAATTACTAATAGGATTATGACAAATAGAAATATCTTTGTTCCTTAATAATTCTAATTCCTTATCTTCTAAAAAAGTAGAGTGCGCTAGAATTAATTTATTATCTAAATATCCTAAATCATTCAAAACTTCTACAGGTAATTTATAATATTTAGATTTAATAGTATCTACTTCTTCTATATTTTCAGATAAATGCATATGAATAGGTAAGTGATAATTATCTGCTAATCTCTTACATTTACATAAATAATCATAAGAACAAGTATATAAACTATGTGGAGTTACCGTGTAAGTTATTTTATCATTTTTATTATTTTTATATAGATCTATAAACTCCTTAATTTTATCATCATCATCATTAATTAGACATCTAGAAAATGATATTCTAATACCTGTTTCATTAATAGCTTTAAGCGCACCCAAAGAGTTATAATACATATCATTAGCACAAGTTGTTCCCGTTTTAATCATCTCTATAATAGATAACATAGTAGCATAGTACATATCTTCATTAGTAAGATCATCTTCTATAGGCCATATTTTATGCTCTAACCAATCATTTAGTTTCATATTATCATTAGTAGCCCTAAATAAACTCATCCCTAGATGAGTATGGCAATTAATAAGCCCAGGCATCACAATTTTATCTTTAGCATCAATTAAATAGTCATAATCACCACTATAATTATCTATGATATCAATTATAGTATTATCCTTTATAACAATATCACTTTTAATAATTCTAGGTAATTTTAAATCCATAGTAATAACTAATCCGTTTTTTATAACTAATTTCATTTTTTCACCAAATTAAGTATATCAATATTCCTAATATTTGACAAGAAAAAAGAAGCAATGCTTCTATTTATTAACTTTGACACTATCATAGAATAATGGTAATAGTATATAATTCTTATTTTGTAAGTACTCAATTACTTTAGGTAAGATTGCTAATGTTACAGTAGAGTAGTCATGAAATAATACCACTTCAATATCTTCATTAATTTGTCCTGTGAAATTCTTCCAAGCAATATCAGTATTAGCTACATAACCTCCATCACCATCACCAGCAGTCCAATCAACCCAACCATATCCCATTTCTTTTAATTTACTAACCGCTCCATCCTTAACTCCAAAAGCACTAGCAGTACCAGATCCACCAGGGAATCTCAATATATTAGTAGTTACACCAGTTCTATCTTTAATTAATTCTTCTTGTTTTTTAACTTGTGTAATAAAGGAATCAACACTGCTATATAATCCATTAAATATAAGGTGAGAATATGTATGATTAGCAATAGTGTGACCATTTTCTACTTCTTTCAAGTACATTTCTTTACAACTTTGCCCTCTATTATCATAACAACTATCCTTATCTAATCCTATTGTAAAAAATGTTACTTTCACTTTATACTTTTTTAATACATCTAAAACTTTATGAGTATTATAATAAGGTCCATCATCAAAAGTAAGATAAGCAATTTTATAAGTAGTTTCTTTATTTATAATCTTTTGTTCTAATTCCTTAGCATTAGAAAATGTTTCCTCTTTAGTAGTTTTAATAGCATTATCCAAATCTTTTAATTCATTAATTTCTTTTAAAACATTATTTTTATTTTCGGTATTAGTATTTTCTTCCTTTTTAATACTATCTAACTCACTAATTAATGTTTTATTTCTTATCATATTATTTCTTAACTTTTGATAATAAATAATAGATAAAATAACAAAAGCAATTATTAAAATAGTAAGAATAATTATTAACCAATAATTGTTTTTATTTTGTCCCTTGTTTCTTTCCATACTTCATACTCCGATATTTTTTCTTTTAATTCTTCTTTTAATTTAGATAATTCCTTGTTATATTCTTCTGTTTCATCAATAATATTACTATTATTGTTAACAATATCTTTAATTTTTTCTTTAAGCACTTTATTCTCACTCTTAAGTCTTAAATTACTAGTAAAAATATAGCCAAAAGCACTCATAGATAAAATAAATAATACTAATAATATAACAAAAAATACTTTTTTTATCACACTATCACTTCCTCTATCTTACATAATTATAATAACCCAATTTCTAAAAATAATCAATAAAATCATTAAAATGTATTTTACTTCTTTAATTTTTTTGATATAATTATAAAGAGTAGGTGGATAATGCAAAAAAAAGTAATTATTCTATTACTTATAATATTTTTTCTAACAGGATGTGTAAAAATGAATCATAATACAGATACTATTATTGAAAATGTTATGAGTCATAATGTTAGTTCATCTAATACTGTTTCTAATGGTTATAAGTTTTATAAGCCATTAGGAGTAAGACAAATTAGTGATAACGAATCTAATCAAATATTAAACATTAACGGTACTAATGTATATTTATATGTAGATATAATTAGTTATTACTATAAAAACATCTTAAACTATTCTGCTGATGATAGTTATGATTACTATTATAAAAAAATCAATAACAACGGAATAGAAGGTTATGTTGGAATTAACAAAATAAATAGTGACTATTTTGTTAAAATAGTGTATAATTATTCTAAGATAGAGTTTTATACAGATTATAATAATCTAGATGGAATGTTGGCATATTCATTAATTATCTTAAAAAGTATTAAATATAATGATAACCTAATAGATAAATTGTTATCTAATGGTTCTAATACTTCTATGGATATTTCTTATCAATTAGAAGGACCTGTAGGAGATAAAAATGCATTTTCCAAATTCTTGGAAGAATATATACCTGAGGAAGATGATGAAGAAATTGTTCTTCCAACAGAAGAATAATGTGAAAGAGGTGTCATAAGTGAAATTATTTGATAAATTAAAAGATCTATTTACAGATACTGAAGAAATCGAAGAAGAAGTGGATTTAGAAGAAGAATTAAAAGAAGAATATAAACTTCCTAAGGAGAAACTTCCCAAAGTAATGCAAGATGTTATAGAAAAGGAAGAAAAAAGTAAGATAGAATTACAAACTTTTGATGAGCCACCAAAAAGAGAAGAAAAAAAATTCTCTTTCCCAATTGACTTCGAAAAAGAATTTGAAATAAAAAATGATAGGCCAAACATTATTGAAGAAGAAAAGAAAATATTACAAAAGCCTAAACCTAAAGAAGTTTATATGGAACCTAAAAAAGAGGAAAGAGACACATCAAAGTTTAGAGCATCGCCAGTAATATCACCAGTATATGGTGTACTTGATAAAAACTATACTAAAGATGAGGTTAAAGAAAAAGATGATGAATCTAATGAGATAAAAAGAGCTTCTAAAAAAGTAGATTTTGAATCCGTAAGAAAAAAAGCGTTTGGTAATTTAACTGATGAGATCAAAGACAATTTAATGTGTGAAAATTGTGAGCTATATAAAGAAGTAAAAAGAATATCTTCTTTAAGAGAAGATGATATTTTATATGATATGACAGTAGATGATGATAAAGAGGAATTAACCATAGAAAAAGCTTATGATAATTACGAAGACTTTGGTGTCAGCTATGAACCTAATACAAAAAAGAGTTATGTCAATGAAATAAATATCGTTAATCACAATGAAGAACCGCCAGAAGCAAAAGAAGTTGAAGTTAAAGAAGTTCCAAAGATTGAAGAAGAACCTATAGAACCAATCCAAGAAGAAATAGTAGAAGAACCACAAGAAGATAAAGTAAAAGAAGAAGTTCCTACTAGAAATAGTAAAAAAGAAGAAAAAATCAGTGATGAATTTTTTGATTTAATTGATTCAATGTATAAAGAAAGGGTTGATGAAGATGAGTAGTGTTTTACCAATTATTTTATATATTTTAGGTGCTATATTATTAGTTATATTAATAATATTAGGTGTAAAGTTAATAATTACTATGAATAAAATAGATACTGTAGTAGATGATATTAATGGTAAAGTAAAATCACTCAATGGCTTTTTTTCCATAATAGATTTTACTACTGACAAATTATCAATGATTACCGATAAATTTGTAGATTATTCTACATCTTTAATCGATAAAGTATTTAAAAAAAGAAAGGAAAATAGTGAGGAAGATGAGTAAAAAGAAAGGTATGGGAAAATTTGTTTTAGGTAGTTTAGTGGGAGCAGGTTTAGGAATGCTTCTAACTCCTAAAAAAGGTAGCGAAGTAAGAAGTGACTTATCTAAAAAACTTAATGAATTATTAAATAAAGCCAAAGAAATAGATGTTAATGAAGTAAAAGAAGAAGTAACTGTTAAAATAGCAGAAATAAAAGAAGAATTAAAAGATTTAGACAAAGAAAAAGCTTTAGGTATAGCTAAAGAAAAATCAGTAGAGTTAAAAGACAAAATAGAAGATTTATTAAAGTTAGCTAAAGAAAAAGGATCTCCTATTTTAGAAAATGCAGTTGTAGAAGTTAAAAAGAAAGCGGTAGCAGTTACTAAAGAAGTACTAAAAAAACTAGAAAATACTGAAAAAAAAGAAACTAAGAAAAAAGATGTTAAAGAAGAAAAATAACATCTTTTTCTCTTGTTTTATATCTTAATATGTTATATAATTATATAATGTAAGGTAGGTTGATAATATGAATAGGAAAGGATTTACTTTAATTGAATTATTAGCAACTATAGTATTGCTTGCTATGATTGCTATGATTGCAATTCCTGCCGTAAATGGCGTACTTTCTAATAATAAACAAAAAAATTGTGAAACGTTAAAAGAAAGTATTATTAGAGCAGCCACATTGTATGTTTCTGATAACAAGTATACTTTAGCGTGGGATTATAATAATCAAACAACAGTACCTTTAGGAGTATTGTATAATTCAGTTAATTTAAGTAATACTCAGTACTTAAATTCTAGAGTAAAAAATCCTTGTGATAATTCTGCTGTAGCAGATGATAGTATAAGTGTTATTTTTAAAAATAAAAATAATAATATAGAATTTGTACAAATTAATTTACCTAGTGATTTTACTTGCTGCAATGAGGCAGGTGAAAATAAACAATGAAAATAAAAAGAATGCCAATTCTCCTATCGATTATAATAGTTATAATTGTAGCTATCAGTGGAACATTAGCATGGGCTACATTTAGAATGAATAAAACTGCTATGGTTCTTACAATTGGTAATATTAATAATGTTAGAATAAAAATACATCCGTATCAATTAAATGAAACCATATATCCAGTAAATTTATACACAGATGCAAGTTATATTAATGTTGAAGTAATTAATAATACTATTGAGCCAACCACTATAGGACTATATTTTAGAATAAATACCATTACTAGTGATGCAACACTAAAATATGCTATAGAAAAAAGTAGTGATGGAACTAGTTATACATTATGTACGGAATGTGGTGGCAATTTTGGTGATGCTACATCAGATACAAGAATGTATATTTTAGAAGAAGAAGTTAATTCAGGTACTCAATATTATAGAGTATATATCTATTTAGATGGTACTGTAACTAATACTACTTCCATAGTTGCAGATATGGAATTAAGAGGTTCATTGCCAGAAATACCAGGGCTTAATTTTGATGATTTGGTATATAAAGTTCATCATAGCGCTGTACAAATACAAGGCTTAAGTGCTACTAACGATATTAGATACTATGGAAGTGATCCTAACAATTATGTATGCTTAGATTTTGAAAATAGTAATACTTGCCCAGATAAACATCTATATAGAATTATAGGAACGATAAGAAACAATTACACAGGAAAACAAGAATTAAAATTAATAAAAGCAAATCCTTTAGAGGATGATAACTCTAATACAAGATTTGCTTGGGATAGTAATGTAGGAAATGATTGGACTACATCATCATTATTAACTTTATTAAATACGAATTATTTAAATAGTACAGGGGCGTTCGCTAATAGTGGCTTATCAAGCCAAGCAAAATCATTATTATCACAAGCTACATACTATTTAGGTGGATTGGATGATAATGGCAGTACCAACACACCAGATGATTTCTATCATGGTGAAATGGGTTCCATTACTCCTTGGAATGGTTATATTGGTTTAATGTATCCATCAGATTATGGCTATGCTAGTTCTAATACTTGCTATTTAAATAATTCTACAAATAGTTGTAGTACAAGAAATTGGTTAAATAGTAATACTAGTGAATGGACAATAACTAAACAAGAATCCACAAACGATACAGTATATTCTAAAACTGACACAAATAATGTATTATATGATACAAGAACTAAAACAAATTCATTAAAAGTAGTAAGACCTGTATTATATCTGAAAACAACTACAAAATTAATTAGTGGTATAGGTACAGAAACCAGTCCTTATTTGTTTGAGTTGAATGTCCTATATAACATTTTAAAAGATGCTGCCTTGGATGGTACATATGCAAGAGAATATACAGGAGCTCATCAAGATGACTTCTTAGGAAACAGAAGTACAGAAAAAATATATCATTGGTATGGAACTACAGAAGAAGATGGAATAGCAATTACAGATATGTATAATGTAGTATTTGCTGGATATTGTTGGCAAATGATAAGAACTACGGATACTGGAGGAGTAAGACTATTATATAATGGCATACCAACAACAAATATAGTTAATGGTCAAACTACATATTATTGTGGACCAAATAGATTTGGGCCAAATCTTGAAGAAGTATACCAAGGCTCTACGACCAGTACATATACATTTTATTATTCAAATGACTATGTGGCGACGGAAACGGGAAATGATGCTCAATATCAGTTAGCAACACCTTTATTTAACCTAAAGGCGAATACTATCACTGCTGCTAATGCTACTAATACATTTGCAGATATAGCACTAAATAATCCATATTTCCACAACTCATCTTATAGTTATTTTTCAACAACTACTGCTGGAGACGTAATGTACAAAATGTATGGATTTTCTAGAATTGATAGTGAGAATACTATTTATGTTTTGGCTAATAGTAGTAATGGTGCTAACAATATCGGCTCAGATTATTATAATACTCAAGCGTCATTAGCTAGTGTTGGATATATGTATCAAACTGCATATACACTGACTCACCAAAGCATGTTAAAGCAACATACAATTGATACTGGGACATATTTAATTGGAACCGGACTTTCAAGTAATGGAGATGGAACTTTTTCCTTGACAGGAACAGTGCAGGAAATTTCTTCTAGTAATTGGGCATCTAATTACAGCAGTATGGGAAATAAATTTGCTTGCTTACCTGGATTCTATACTTATGATTCTGGTACAGGTACAAATACTTGTTTTGATGCAAGAACGACAAATATGGCTGACGCTATAGTATATATATCAAGTACCAGTAGTACTAAATTTGGATATTATCCATTATATAAATATGGATATGGAATTCAAGCTAATGGTAATAATTATGAGTTAGTGGCTAATGGTACTACGAATGGGTCTTTGCATTATATTTATAAATGGAATTCTAGCAGTACTACAGTTGGAGCCGTAAATTCCTTAAATACAACTTCTGGGTATGCCGCATTATCAAAAAGTCACTATACTTGTTTTAATTTAAGCGGTATTTGTAATACATATTACTATGTATATACTACTGCATCAGATAGAGCATACTCAATACTAATAGGAAATGGGAAGTATGTAAGTACTGATTTAACTGATACCAATAATGTATTGTATGAAATGCTAAGAGTCAATACAAATAATTCCACTATGAAGAATGCAGTAGACAATTGGTACAGTAATAACTTATATAGTAGTTATGATAGTTATATAGATGACACAGTATATTGTAACAATAGGAGCATTACTTCTTTTGGTGGCTGGGATCCCACAGCAAATAATACAAGTTCAAATCCGCTATTATTTGCTGAAGACACACCAACAACAAATCTAAGTTGCACAAACGTAACAGATCAATTTAGTGTATCTAATCCTAATGCACATCTAACATATAAGGTGGCACTTATATCGAGACCAGAAACGAAATTATTAAATCAAGATAGTGCAATTGCAACAAAAGCGACATTTGTTACACTTTCACCTGCTAGATATGGTGGCTCTGGTATTAATATAAATATTGTTAGTCAAACGATGGGTAATAGAGGTAGTGTTACGGGGTCTTGGTATATTCGTCCTTCTATTACTTTAATTGCTGACATAGCATGTTCTAGTGGAACTGGTACTAAGACCGATCCTTATGTCGTAGATGCTCCACCAATTCCAGCTAGTTAAAAAATAATTTAATAGTAGATATCATAATCGATATCTACTTTTTCTATATCTAAAAATCGGTAATAATTAGATAATTTTGGTAATAATTTGTTCAAAAAGAAGTAAATGACATAGTTTATAGCGAACTATATTATGAAGGAAGTAATAAAATGAATTATTATAATGAAATAAAAAATAAATTTGTTGAACACGAAGGGTATAAAAGAATAAAAGACTATAGTAAAAATAAAAATGAACTACAAACTTATTATGAGGTTGGTAAATTACTGGTGGAAGCGCAAGGCGGTGAATCTAGGGCTAAATATGGGAATGGATTAATAAAAGAGTACTCTAGAAAATTAACTTTAGAATTAGGAAAAGGATACTCAGAAAGAAACTTGAAATATATGAGGAAATTCTATATATTTCAAAAAGGGCAGGCACTGCCTGCCCAATTGACATGGAGTCATTATTGTGAATTGCTAGTATTGGATAATGATAATGAAATTAATTATTATATATATTTAAGTACAAAAGATAATTTATCTTATAGACAATTACATGATAGAATCAAATCCAATGAATATGAAAGATTAGATGATAGTACCAAGTTAAAACTAATTAGTAATGAAAAACTAACTATAGAAGATGAAATAAAACATCCAATTATGATTAAGAATAAGTATGATACTACTAATATAACCGAGAAAATGTTAAAAGAATTAATATTAGAAAATATAGATGACTTTTTATTAGAACTTGGCAAAGGATTTAGTTATATTAAAAGTGAATATAAAATAAAAGTGGGTAATGAATATAATTATATAGACTTACTATTATTTAATATTACATATAGTTGCTATGTTGTAATAGAACTTAAAGTAACAGAATTAAAAAAAGAACATATAGGACAAATAGAAATATATATGAACTATATAGATAAGAATGTAAAGATTATCAGTCATGATAAGACTATAGGTATAATTATAGCTAAGAAAGAGAATAAATTTGTTATGGAATATTGTAGTGATGAGAGGATTTTTAATACTACTTATGAATTGGTATAAATAGTTCTTTCTTTTTTTAATTTATAATGATAAAATATTATTGAGATGATTTTATGAATAGTCAATATGAATTATATAAACTATTAGAACCTGTCTTTAAGGTTAAAAAAAGACTTAATAATTATTATTCCAAAAATATTTCCGATAAAGATATGTGGATGATACTATCTAAGAAATGGAAGAATAGTTATGATTTATGTCTAAGTGATATTGTTAATGATATTTTATTATTTGATGGGAGTGAAATAAATGAAAAAAGGTAGATTAATAGGATGTTTAATATTTAGTTTAGTTATATTTGTATTTGGTATATTTTTAATACCTAAATTATTTAATAAGATTAATTATGGTTTGGATTTACAAGGAGGATTTGAAGTACTATATGAAGTTAGTCCTTTAGAAGGTGATAAATTAGATAGTGATATGTTATATTCTACTTATAAATCTATACTAAAAAGAATCGATATTTTAGGAGTAAGCGAACCAGAAATAACTATCGAAGGAGATAATAGAATTCGTGTTAAACTAGCAGGAGTTAAGGATATTGATAGTGCTAGGAATATTATATCTAGCACTGCTACTTTAAGTTTTAGAGATTACTATGATCATTTATTAATGACTAGTGATGTCCTAGGAGGCAGTGCTAAAGTTAGTAAAGATAATATGGGTAGGCCAGCAGTACTTTTGAATATCAAAGATACTAGTAAGTTTTATGATGTAACTAATAAAGTTAAAGATATGGAACATAATATAATAGTTATTTGGTTAGATTATCAAACTGGAGATAAATATAAAAATGAAGAACTTACTTGTGGCAATATGAATAGTAGATGTTTATCAGCTGCCTCAGTTAGAGAAGCCTTTGCTTCAGATGTAATTATATCTGGTAATTTTACTAAGAAAGAAGTTAAGTCTTTAGTAGAACTTATTAACAGTGGAGCATTACCAACTAAATTAACAGAATTATCTTCACGTACTGTTCCTGCTTCATTTGGAGAAACAGCTTTAAATAAAACTCTAATAGCAGGAGCTATTGGACTATCCTTAGTTATCTTGCTTATGATAATTGTATATAGGTTTTCAGGATTTCTTGCTAGTATTGGCTTAATTATATATACAGTATTTTCTTTATTAATATTCTATCTAATAGATGGAGTACTAACATTACCTGGTATAGCAGCGATGTTATTAGGAGTTGGTATGGCTATTGATTCATCTATTGTATCTTTTGAAAGAATAAAAGAAAACTTAAAAATAGGTAAGAACTTAAATGAGGCATATGTTCTTGGTAATAAGAACTCATTTACTAGTATAATTGATTCTAATATTACTACGTTAATTGCAGCAATAATATTATTTGTTTTTGGAGAAAGCTCAGTTAAAGGATTTGCTACTATGTTAATTATTAATATAATTGCCATCATCTTAATTATGGTATATATAGTTAGATTACTTATGAAATTATTTGTTAAGAATAGTTACTTTAATAATAAACTTAATTTATTTATTGGAGTTAAAAAAGATAAAATAAAGAAAAGTAAAGACATAGAAATACCATATAAAAAATTAAATTTTTCTAAATATAGTTTCAAATTTATGCTAATGAGTTTAGTACTAATTGTTGTACTCAGTATCATATCATTTGTTGTCAAACCTAATTTAGGAGTAGATTTTACTGGTGGAACTAGTGTTAATATAGAATATTCTGAAAACATAGATGCTAGTAAATTATTCTCTGATTATTCTGTTAAAAGTATTAGTAAGAGTAGTAATAATATAAATATTATTTTAAAAGATACTTTATCCAAAGAAGAAATTAGTGAATTAAGTAATAAAATAAATGAAGAATATGGAGTTAATAGTGATATTTCTGTTGTTAGTAAAGTAGTTAAAGTAGAACTTACAAAGAATGCTATCTTATCTTTAATATATGCTATGATTGGTATTATTATCTACGTAGCTATACGTTTTAGATTTAATTATGCTATATCAGCAATAGTAGCCTTGCTTCATGATGTTATAATTACTTTCTTACTATTTACTGTATTTAGAATAGAAATTAATTCAATATTTATTGCTAGTATATTAACAATTATTGGATATTCTATTAATGATACAATTGTTACTTTTGATATGGTAAGAGATAATTATAAAAATAAATATAAGAATAATATTACTAATAGCGAATTGTTAAAAGAATTACTTAATATTAGTATTAGAAGATGTTTAAATAGAACAATATTAACTACAATAACTACAATTATTCCAGTTATTATGATGATTTTATTTGGAGCATTTGAAATATTTGAATTTAATATTGCCTTACTCATTGGCTTTATAGCAGGTACGTATTCATCTATATTTATTTCTAATATGATATGGTATTATCTAGAAAAACATAGAATTATGAAACCTAAACGTGAAGATGATGATGAACTCAGTGAATTAAAAGTAAGGGGAATCAATTGTTAAAATGAATAACGATATTAGTATTGATACATTACTAGATAAGGTTAAATCCTATAATGATAATATAGATGAATTAAATATGATTAAAAAAGCATATGATTATGCTTACAAAAAACACTTTAATCAGAAAAGAATAACTGGTGATGATTATATATTACATCCTCTAAATGTAGCATTGATACTAACTGACTTAAATGCTGATTATATGGCTATATGTGCAGCACTTTTACATGATACTATTGAAGATGCTGGAAGTAGTGTGTCAGAATTAGAAAGTCTATTTGGTATTGAAATAGCCTCTTTAGTAGATAGCGTTACAGAAATTAATAAGATTAATTTTAAGTCATCAGATGATGCAGAAGCGGCTAATCAAAGAAAGATTTTAGTAGGACTATCTAATGATGTAAGAGTACTTATGATAAAAATGGCTGACAGACTACATAATATGCGTACGTTATATGTCTTCTCTCCCGAAAAACAAAAGAAAAAAGCTAAGGAAACTTTAGAAATATTAACACCTGTTGCACATAGATTAGGTATGTATAAAATCAAAGGAGAACTAGAAGATTTATCACTTCGTTATTATAATCCTGAAGCTTATTTTGATATTGTAGAAAAACTTAGTCTTAAGAAAAGCGAAATGGATGCCTCCATTGGTAAAATGATAGATGAAGTTAGTAGTCTACTTACAGAACATAATATATCTCATGAAATAAAAGGACGTAGTAAAGGTATTTATAGTATCTATAATAAATTATGTAAGGGAAGAAAGTTTGAGGATATTTATGATATTTTAGCCTTAAGAGTACTGGTTAACACAGAACAAGAATGCTATTTAGCCATGGGATTAATTCATTCAAAATATAAACCTGTTCCTAACAGATTTAAAGACTTTATAGCTATGCCTAAAACTAATTTATACCAGTCATTACATACAACAGTATTTGGTATTGATGGAAAATTATTTGAAATACAAATTAGAACATATGAGATGGATAAAGTAGCAGAGTATGGTATTGCATCACACTTTTCTTATAAAGAACACACTGATGGTTCTAAAAAAGATTATACTGATCAAAAATTAGAAATATTTAGAAATATTATTGAACTAAATGAATCATCAGGGACACCAATAGAATTTATTAACAACGTTAAAAATGATATATTATTTAATGATTCTATTTATGTATATACTCCTAAAGGTGATGTTATAGAACTTCCTAAAGGATCTACTACTGTAGACTTTGCTTATCATGTTCATAGTGAAGTGGGTAATACCATGGTTACGGCTTATGTTAACGATAAAGAAGTTCCGTTTGATTATATTTTAAATAATGGAGATATCGTTAAGATTGTCACTAGTCAGTTATCTAATGGACCAGATAAGAATTGGCTAGAATTTGTTGTAACTAATCAAGCCAAGAATAGAATTAAAGAATATTATTCTAAAGTAGATAAAGACGACGGAATCAAAACAGGTAAAAAGATATTTATTGAAGCATTAAATAATGCTAAATTATCTTTGCTAGATGTTGAAAAATATCAAGAGAAGATTATTAGTAGTTATAATTTAGAAGATATTAATGAATTATATATAGGATTATCTAATAATAGATATTCTATAACAAGCCTAATTAAATTACTCACCAAGAAAGAAAAGAAAAGACAAACTATAGATAGTAAAGATGTTATTATTGATTCTAAATATAATTATGTAATTAGTAAATGTTGCCAACCATTACCTATGGATAATATAGTTGCCTACCTTGGAAAGAATAGCACAGTATATGTTCATAGAACCAACTGTCAAAATGGAACTAATTCTAATAATAAAATTATATCTGTTAGATGGAATAAAACAATCAAAGATACATATTATTCTAAAATATTAGTATCCTCTAATATAGATAATAACTTATATAATATTTTAGAAATATTAAAAAATAATAATATTATATTAGATAATCTTAGTACCCTAAATAAGGGTAGTCTAAAAGTATTTGCTCTTTTAGTAGTAATAAATAGTAAAAAAGAATTAGATAATTTATTTAAGGAATTATATAAATTAGATGGTATTACTAGAGTAGAAAGAGCAATGGATTAAGTATGTAAAATTATTTTAATTATAAAAAAAATTCTCTATTTAGAGAATTTTTATGTTATATTAATATAGAGGGATAGTATGAAAACATCTAAATTAGATAAAACATTACTTTTTTTAATAATTGTTTTTAGTGTCTTTGGGTTAATTATGGTACTTAGTGCATCTAGTATGTCATCATATATGCGTTATCATAATACTATTTATAACTATTTCATTAAACAAGGAATATTTATGCTAATAGGATTAATTGCCTTCTTTGTAGCCTTATATTTTCCTACTAAGTTTTTTAAGAATCTATCCTTATTCTTTGTACTAATATTAATGTTATCCTTAGGCGGATTACTCGTTTATGGTAATCATTATGCTACTGCTAAAAGCTGGTATTATATAGGACCGTTTTCTATTCAACCATCGGAGATAATTAAAGTATTTATTGTATTATATCTAGCTAACTATTATGAAAAAAATAAAGATAAATTGGATAGTCAATGGATATTAATCAAACCTATCATACCTTGCGCTATTATTTTCTTTTTAGTAGCCATGCAACCAGATTTTGGTACAGCATTTATTATTCTATTAATAGTATTAGCAATATTTTATGCTGTGCCTTTACCAAATAGTAATGGTAGAAAAATGATTAGTAGAGTATTGTTAGTATCTATATTATCCATAGTTATATATTCTATATTAACAGGAGGATCCTTCTTAAGAGATTATCAATTACAAAGATTTAATTTTATAAATCCTTGTAATAGATATCAAGAAGAATCTGGCTATCAATTATGTAACAGTTTAATAGCATTTAAAAATGGCGGCCTATTAGGTAAAGGTATCGGAGAAAGTACTCAAAAATTTATGTATCTACCAGAAGCACATACAGATTTTATTTTCCCTATTATAGTAGAAGAATGGGGGTTATTAGTAGGTATTCTTATAATAGGATTATATGGCTATATGATTTATCGTATTATGGAAATAAGTAGACGAGCAAATTCTCTAAGTAATTCTATTTTATCATTTGGCATTGGTATATATTTTCTAAGCCATATTGTTATTAATTTAATAGGTGTAATGGGTCTTGGTCCATTAACTGGTGTACCACTTCCATTTTTATCATATGGAGGGTCTTATACCATTACAATATTCTTTGCTATGGGTCTAATTGAAAGAGTCTATTATGAAGGATATATCCAAGAAAAAAAGAAAAAAAATCTTCAACAAATCTAGATTTTTTTTTGACTAAAATTTGGTAAAAATAGGGTTGTAAAGAATGTGTAAAATCTATTGATATCATAGTAGTTTATGATAAAATATTAAGACAAGAAAAGGAAGTGATTACTTTATTATTTTCGTTTTTGTAATAATAAAGTAATCATATTTTTTATGGAGGTAATACTATGGTCGAATCTAACTTGCCTATAATCTTTTTAAAAGAAGTAGTACTACTTCCATTTAATGAAATAAGAATAGAAATTAATACTAATAAAGATAAAGATGTTGTTAATTATGCTGATAGTAATTGTAATGGATACATATTATGTATTAATTTAGATGATTATAGGGAAGAAAATCCTAATATTAATTCTTTGCCTAGAATAGGAATACTTGCTAAGATAAAATCAAAAATAGAATTATCTAATGGCATAATTAGATTAGTATTAATAGGTATAGATAGAGTAGAAATATTAAATTATTTAGAAGATAATGATATGCTTAAAGCATTTATGATACCCACTAAAGAATATGACTATAATCTAGAAGAAGCTAATGCCATTAAAAGAATCTTACTTAAAAATTTAAATAACTATATAGAAATTAGTCCTTATATATCAAATAATGTTTTAGGAAGAATAACAGGTATTAATAATATAGGAAGATTAGCAGATATTATTGCTTATGAAATGCCATTAGAATATAAAGAAAAACTAAAGTATATTACTACCTCAAGTTCTATTTCTAGATTAAAATTACTTTTAGAAGATATAAACAAAGAGATTGAAACAGTTAAGTTAGAAACAGAAATAGAATCTAGTTTAAAGGATAAATTAGATGTTGAACAAAAAAAATATATTTTAAGAGAAAAAATAAAATTAATTAGAGAAGAACTAGAAGAAGATAATATTAGAGAAAATGAAATAGATGAAATAAGAGAAAAATTAAATAATGGTAATTACCCAGAATATATTAAAAAAAGAATTGAAACAGAATTAAAAAGATATAGTATTTTATATGAACACGAACCAGAAGTGGGTATGATAAGAAACTACATTGATTGGTTAATTAATTTACCATACAATAGTAATAGAGAAGATAATAAGAATATTGAAGAAGTCAGAAGAAAATTAGATGACTCTCATTATGGGCTTACTCAAATTAAAGAAAGAATATTAGAATATTTAGCAGTAGAAGATAGGGTTGAAAATGCTCCGATTATTTGCTTAGTTGGTCCACCAGGTGTTGGTAAAAGTACTATGGCTAGAAGTATTGCCGAATCCTTGAATAAAAAATTTGTTAAATTAAGTGTTGGAGGTCTTGATGATAATTCTACGTTGATAGGCCATAGAAAAACCTATATTGGTTCTTATCCAGGTAAAATTATTCAATTAATAAGAAAATGTGGATGTAATAACCCTTTATTTTTGATTGATGAAGTAGATAAAATGAATATCAATTCTAAAGGAGATCCAAGTGCCATTTTATTAGATATTTTAGATAAAGAACAAAATAGTAAATTTCAAGATAACTATATTGAAGAAGAATTTGATTTATCCAATGTTATGTTTATGTTAACTGCTAACGATGTTGATTTAATACCTAATGCCTTAAGAGATAGATTAGAAGTAATTAACATTTCTAGTTATACAGAAAACGAGAAATTAGAAATAGCTCTAAATTATATCATACCCAAATTAAAAAAAGAATATTTATTATCTAGTATTGAATTTACCCGTGAATCACTTTTAGATATTATTAATCACTATACTAAAGAATCTGGTGTAAGAGAATTAGAAAGAGAAATATCTAAAATATTTAGAAGAATAATTTTGAATAATGATAATAGTAGTTATTTAATAGATGATGTAAGTATGTATCTTGGCAAACATAAATATAATCATTTAGAAAATGATAAAAATATCAAAAGTGGTATTGTTAACATACTAGGATATACTCCATATGGCGGCGTAATATTAAAATGTAGTGCTAATCATTATAAAGGTAACAGTAATATTACTTTAACTGGTTCTTTGGGAGAAGAACTTAAAGAAAGTATTAAAGTATGCTTATCTTATATCAAAGAGAATAGTAGTAATTTTGATATTGACTATAAACTATTTAACGATGATCTTCACATACATATTGAATCGATAGGAATGAAAAAAGATGGCCCTTCAGGGGGAATAGCTTTGGTTACAACTTTAATTAGTATGTACAAAGACGTTATTGTTAGTAATACCATTGGTATGAGTGGAGAAATGACTTTAAGAGGTAAAATATTACCTGTATCTGGACTACGTGAAAAATTAATTGCTGCCATTAATAATGGTGTTAAAACTGTATATATACCAATGGATAATAAAAATGAAGTAATAGACTTTGATAAAGAAATAACTTCAAAGTTAAAAATAAAATATGTTTCAGATTACATAGAAATTTATAACGATATATTTAAAAAGAAATAGAAAAATTCTATTTCTTTTTTAATTAATACTAGATTCACTATCACAAGTAGTATTTATACCTAAATTATTTAAAATAGTTAACTCACTATCAGGAATAATATATGTCGCATGTAATTCTGCTCCTTTTAATTTAGATAAGTTATCTAATGATTTAGCTATTATTGGATTAGTTACCGAACAAATACTTAAAGCAAGAAATACCTCATTTAATTTTAAAGTGTTTTCTTTAAAATTATAGGTATTATTCTTTAAATTAATAATAGGCTCTAACGTTTTAGGAGATAATAACTTGACATCATCAGGTATTTTCGTAAGCGTTTTAATAGCATTTAGTATAGTGCTACTAATGGGAGATAATAGTGATGTTTCTCTACCACTAATATATTTATTACCTATAGATATGGCAGCACTAGGATGCTTTGACATTTCTTTTTTCTCTCTTGCCTTTAATACAACTTTGCGATCTAATTCATCAAGATTAAGTTCATTCATTAACATTTTAATTCTCTCAGGAACTTCACGAGAAACAAGCCCCTTTTTAAAGTCTACTGAGGCCTTATAGTATCTTCTTATAATTTCATCTTTACTAGCTTCCTCAACTATAGCATTATCAGTGATACATTTACCAATAACATTAACACCCATATCAGTAGGAGAATAATAAATAGTTTCCCCGGTTATTTTATATAAAATATCTTTTAATACAGGAAATATTTCCAAATCCCTATTATAATTTATAGCCGTTACTTTATATTTTTCTAAGTGAAAATAATCAATCATATTTTTATCGTTAATGTCTGCAGTAGCAGCCTCATAAGCAATATTAACAGGATGCTTTAATGGTAAATCCCATACTGGAAATGTTTCAAATTTAGCATAACCAGCCCTAATTCCTCTTTTGTGTTCATGATATAATTGAGATAGAGAAGTAGCTAGTTTTCCAGAACAAGCTCCCGGAGCTGATACTACCACTAAAGGGCTTGTGGTTTCGATATATGGATTTGCACCATATCCTTCTTCAGATACTATTGTATTAACATCTGTAGGATATCCTTTAGTAAAAGTATGAATATATGCTTTTATATGATAATCTTCTAATTTGTTTATAAACTTTTGTACTCCTTGTTGATTATCAAATAGGGTAATTACTACATTGTTAATTGTAATATTGTTTTCCCTAAAAAATTCTATTAGTCTTAATACTTCAACATCATAAGAAATATTTTTATCAGCTCTCATTCTATTTCTTTCGATATCATTAGCATTAATACATAATATTACTTCACAAATATCTCTCAATTCTTTTAATAAATCAATTTTAATATCTGGCTTAAATCCAGGTAATACCCTTGCTGCATGGTAATCATCGATAAGTTTTCCACCAAATTCTAAGTATAACTTATCAAACATACTTATTCTTTCTTTTATCTTATCTCTTTGTAGTTTTAAATACTTTTTACTATCAAATCCCTTTTTCATATATCCTCCACAATTATTATTATATAACTATGCATTTATAATGGAAATAAAAATAATTAAACTTTACATTAAAAATGTTTACAAATTGCCAAAAGCATATTATAATGATAATATCAAGGTAGGTGGATATTTATGAAGAAAACTACTACATACATTGCGATATCTGCGATAGTCGTGTTAATTTTTTTGGGTGTTTTTGTATATATTAGTGCCACAACATATAGTATAGATGGAGAACCAACAATTAATATAGATGACATATCAATGTTTACAAATACTGAGAAAACAATTGCCGCTACTGTTGATGGTTTAGATGAAGAAGATTATACTATAGTTTGGGAAATAATTAATACTCAAAGTTCATTTAATAATATAATCAGTTTTGAATCAAACGAAACTTCTATTACTAATGGTGATGGAACTTATGTCAATACAATTTATTCTGGGAATAATACTGGCTCTATCCAAATTAGAGTAGGAATAAAACTTTCTGGTAGTGAGAATCCAGGAATTATAGTATCTGATGTAGCTTATGTTAATGTAATAGAAAATAGTTTTAAAATATCTTCACCAAATGGTGTAACTAACAATATAACTATGAATATTTCTACAGGTGGTATGCAACTATCTGTACCTAATAACTATTCATCATATAATGTTACTTGGACATCTTCTAATCCTGATGTTGCTACTGTAGATGATAATGGTTATGTAACAGTACATAGTATAGGTACAACAATTATTAGTGCTAGAGGGGTAGATGATAATGATAATCCGTTCAATGATGAATTAGAAATGGAAGTATCATCAGAACAAGGTAGTAATGGTGAAGGAAAAGTTAATTATAATTTATCGAGCTTAACAGTTAATGGTAATCTAGTACCTAATTTTTCAGGTGAAAATTATCAATATAATGTTGAAATAAATAGTAATACATTTACTATAAATGCCACAGCTAACAATAACAATTTAGGAATAATGGTTAAGCATAATAACCAAAATTATACTCTTGGTGAGTCCATCACTTGGAATCCAGATAGTAATAATAAAATGATTTTTAGTATATGTGTAAATAATCCTAATGGAACTAGTGGTATATTTAGTTGTGGAGATGAAGATAGTATCTATACCTTAACAATTACAAAACAAAATATTGAAAATGAAGATGGTGGAGAAAGTGGTAATGGTAATAATACATTAGAAGATACATATTTAAAGAGTTTATCTATAAATGGTAATAGTATTGATTTCAGTTGTATTAATAGTAATAACGAAGGAGATTTATTTGCTTGTAACCTAGAATATATTGCTCCAATAGGTACAACTAAAGTCAAAGTTGAAGCAGTAGCAATTGATGGTTATGCTTTCTTACCAATGTTTGGTCCAAGAGAAGAAAATGTAGAAAATGGTGATACATCCATAATCTTACAGATTGCTAAAGAAGGAGAAAGTGATGCCGTCGCATTTTATAACATCATTGTCACTGTTCCAGAAGATCCTAATCCTCCTGTTAGTACAAGTATTGATGATTCAGAACCAAATGAAAATAATTCAGGTACAGGAGAAATGTCTTCATTCATTATATTTATGTTAATGCTAACGTCATTAGTAGCAAGCCTATTTGTTTATACAAAGAAAGTTGGAAATAATTAAAAGAACTTCAAATTTGAAGTTCTTTTTTTATTCATTAATTCTTTTTTTGAATAATGATACAATCACTAATATTAGTGTACTTAATATATAGAATATATAAGGATTATTTGCATTAACATTCATACCTGTTTGAGGAGGTAGAATATTAGTTCCTTGACCTTTCTTCTCATATACATAAGTTACAACAATAGTTTCGTCTTTATATTTTGAAGATGTTTCTCCAATCACTTCTGATAAGAAATAATCATCGATTTCTATTTCTTCTGTAGTATATTCTTTTCCTACATAATCTTCTAAAACAATATCTTCAGAAAGATTAATATTAGTGTCTTTTTCAATATAATGAACAACTACTTTTCCCTTATTTAACTTAGTACTAACTTCATCAGTAGTATTTGTTTTAATCTTCTCTAGTTCAATTACAGAAGTAGCACTATTAGTTATGTTATCATCATTTAAATCTTTATACACAATGCTAATTTTCTTTTCAATGCTTATTTCATTATTTTTTGCATTAATTCTATAAGTTTCTGTCCAAGTAATAGTATTGTTATTACTATTATAAACACCGCCATCTAAATCAGATAATTCTGTATCAATGGTATATGCTAAATTATCTGTAATAGTAACTTTTGCTTCCCCAACGTAGTCAGAAATAATAGCTTTATATGTAATAGTATATTCAAATGGAGTATCTATTCCACTAATTTCTTTTGGACCAACTTTAGATAACTCATCTTCAATAGTACCAGTATTTTTTTCATAAACATAAGTAACAATTATGTCTTCTTCCGTATATTTACCAGTGGTATTATTACTATTTTCTTTTAATTTATATCCATAAAATTTCTTTTCTTCAGTTTTATATGGAGTACCAACTAATTCTTCATTACTAATATCATCAGTTAAATTAACTTTCTTATCATCTACATAAGTAACATATTCAACAGTTAAGTTTCCATATATTTCTACATTAACATCTGATGTATCATCAGTATCATCAAAAGTAGTTTTATCTTCTTCATAGTTAACACTTACAGAAGCATTAACTTTATTAGTATATACTTCTCCAGTATAACTATATTCTGCATTAATATCATTATATTTAACAGTATATTCTATTTTATTATCATCATCAATATTAATTATATAATTTTCAGCAAATTCATCAATTTGATATGTTTTAATCCAAGTAATAGTATTATTATCACTATTATAAACACCACCATCTAAGTTAGAATTATCTAAATCAATACTTAATGGAAGAGTATCAACAATAGTCACTGTAACTGTTCCAATCACATTATGTAAAACATTCTTATAATTAATAGTATATGTTACTGTATCATCAGTAGTAGTAATTGTATCGTTAGTAGTTTTTGTAACACCATCTGTGTCATCACTTGGTAATGATACATAATAAATATTAATTACCTTGTTAGCTGCATCAACAGTAACATAAGTTGGATTATATGGAGTAGTAGGATGTAATCTATATCCATTTAAATGACCATCTTCTATTTCTGTAGTAGTTAATACATATGAACTTGCATATACAGGTGTACCATATTGGAATGAAGGCTTTTTAGTCAATACTGGATTTGGATTGCCATCAAAATAATAATTAACTGTTAAAATGAAGTTTTGCTTAGTATAAACAACATTAATAATATTATTTTCTGGATTAGTAGATATAGTAGTATCTAATTCATTACCAACATATTCATAACCAGTATAATTTGCTAAATATTTAGTCTCATCAACTAAAATAGCATCACCATAAACTCCTTGACCGCTTTCTGATTTAACTGGGTTACCAGTAGTATCATCCAAGTAGTAATTAATAGTATAATCATAAACTTTTTTAGTATAAACAACATTAATAACATTACCTTCAATTGCTATAGTACTATCAAGTTCTCCACCAGTATACTCATAACCAGGGTGTTCACTTAAATATTTATCTTCTGTAACGGTAATAGGATCACCATAATTACCAGTACCATTATCAGAATGAACAGGGTTACCATTAGTATTGTCTAAATAATAATTAATAGTATAATTGTAATTAACTTTAGTGTAAACAACGTTAATTACGTTTTCACTCTCATTTTTACTAATAGTAATACTTAGATCATTACTTCCAGTATATTCGTATCCAGTGTATTCACTTAAGTATTTTTCTTCATCAACATCAATTTTAGCATTTAATACATTAGTATTAGTTTCAGTATGAACTGGATTACCATTAGTATTGTCTAAATAATAATTAATAGTATAATTATATTCTTGTTGAATCCAGTATACTTCTGGATTTTGGTTAGTTGATAATGTTACCTCTCCACTACCAGTAGTATACGTTAAACTATATCCGTTGTTAGTAGGATTCCATCCAGTAGGACTGTCAGGGTCTATTTCAATTTCAAATTCTACATGTGTTCCTTCAGTAGTAATTGTTTCTATTTCATGCGTATAAGTATTACCAATTCCATCAGAGAAATGGAAACTAGCTCCCAAATTATCTGTTAATGTAATTGAGTTGGCATTAACAATATTCAAAATAGATGTAGCAATACTTGTAAATATACCACTTAAGTTACCTTCACTTGCAGTATAATTATAAGTTGTTTCATCACCTTCTATGTTAGAACCAGAAACATCCGATAAAATTTGATCAGCAGTAGTAGTTGTTTCATATCCAATAGTGAATATTTTGATACCACTATTCTTAGCAGTATTAGCTGATGATTTAGCAAGATCTATAGGATAACTACTGTTATTATTCTGTTCTGGTTGTGTTGGTTCGCCATCTGAAACAACGATAATAATTTTATTAGCATTTTCTTCAGTAATAGAATTTAACTTTGTTACAGCATTATCTATACCTTCAGATAGGTTAGTACCTCCATATGGATGCCTGAATACTGCAGCAGGTATTGTTCCATTAGATAAATCACTGCTATTTGCTGTATACCATTTAGTAGCAGTTTCAGCGCTTGTAGAAAATGTTACGACACTAACTTGTGAATCTTCAATTTCCATTATTTCTTTAGCAAAATCTTGAGCTCCTGATACGGCACTTTCCCATTTGCTTTGAAGTAAATGGTCACCCATATGATATCCATATTCGCTTTCACAACGTACTTTTGCTCCGTCTGCAGCTTCGTAATCATATCCACTCCAGTCAAGCCAAGGATTATACATACTAGAATATGATTCAGTATTACAAATCATTGATCCAGATGTATCAAATACGATAACAGCATATAGTGGAGTAGTAGTAGATATTTCTGTTTCCTTACCTACAAAATCAAATCCAACAGTATATTTTCCTTCAATAACGTTTCCATTAGCATCCTTAACAGGTGTAACAGTTTTTGTAACCCTAATATTATCGTCTTCCACAACAATATTATTGTTACGAATATCACCTTTTTGAGGGGTTTCATCTTTTGTATCAGCATATACAGTAAGTGGTGATAATATTTGCATTATAGTATAAACTAATACGAATAAGCATGATATTGTTTTTCTAGTTGTTTCATTCATATTTTTAATAAATTTTTTCTTCATTCTTTATCCTCCTTAATATTATTAATAGATATTTATTTTTGTATTGTTTATAATCTTCGTGTGTACTACATGTTTGTAGTATTAGTATTTCATCATCTCCTTGTATATCGTTTCCTGTATCATACATAGATTTTTGTTTTAATTTAAGAAGATGATTATACCAACTATCGGTACTATTGAAGTCTACTTGCATATAACTATAGTCAGTAGGTTCTACATATATAGAAAATATTTGATATAGTTTTTTTTCTTTAGAAGTAATTAGTTCCATATATTGATGATTTTGAAAATAATCAATATCATAATAATGCTCTAATATTTTAAATGGCATATCAATATACTTAGAATTGTGACCATATATTAATATTTTCTTACCATCATTAACATTAACTCTAAAATCAGCAAATAGAGCACCCATATAATTACTAGTATTGTCTTCTAAATGATTTAAATAATAATCATTGTCTGTATGCTGCATTACAGGACGACGATAGTCAGTATTTAAAATATTTAGAATAGCTACTACCTCATTATTATGGTATCTCTCACGATAGGCATCTATTTCTTTACTATAGTCAATTTCTATAACACTAGTTAAATCGATATAATTACTAATTATTGTTTTTTTATCTTGTTTTTTTACTCTAGTAGACGTAATTATAGGTAAAAACAAGATAAAAATAACAGTAATTATCAATAAAAAATGCCATCTTTTCCTCATATTACCCCCTCTTTTATACCAACAAATTGGATTGGCTATATATTATAATTACAAAACAATTCTTTGTCAATTACTTTTCTATTTTTATTATGTTATTAATTGCAAGTATTTATATCCTAATCAATAGACAAATAACGACATCTTTTTGTTAAAAAAATGTATACCTAAATAAAATTCATAAAATAAAGAAGGAAAATGATAAATTTTAACGAATAATATTATGAAGGATCAGAAAGGAGTATGATGATAAAAATACTAAAAAAAATAAAATATATAATAACAATTATCATAATAATAATCTTTATTATTTATCTTTATAATCTAAAAAACAACTTAAAGAAAAAAGAAAATTCCATTGCTAATAATTCAAACATTATAGATATTATGAATGAAGACAATGACAAAGAATATCTAGACAGAATAAGAGTAGATATTAAAGGAGCTATTAAGAATCCTGGAGTATATGAAATTGATAAAGACAGTAGAGTAATAGATTTAATTAATATAGCTGGAGGACTATTAAATAATGCAGATACAAGTTTAATTAATTTGTCAAAAGTATTATCTGATGAAATGGTTATATATATTTATACTAAAGAAGAAGTAAAGAATTCTAATATAGTCAATACCGTAATAAAAGTTATCGAAAAAGAATGTGTCTGTCCCAACATACAAAATGATGGATGTATCAACGATAAAATAGAAGATACTATCAATAATAAAGAACAAGATGATAATGAAATTAATAATTTAATAAACATAAATACTGCATCTTTAGATGAACTAATGACTATACCTGGTATTGGAAAACAGAAAGCAGAAGCAATTATTAAATATAGAAAAGAAAATCCATTTAAAAAGGTTGAAGATATAACCAATGTTAATGGAATAGGTAATTCACTTTATGAATCAATTAAAGCATATATTACAATCTAAATATTTTTTTAAAATATTAATAGTAGTATTTCTAATTGGAGTAATATTCTATACTAAAAACTATCATTTTGTAAGTGAATATGATTTATCAACTAAAGAATTCTATGGAATAGTTTATAAAATTAAAATTAAAGATAATAAAACTATTTTGTATATTCAAAGCAAAGAAAAATTAGTTATTAATTATTACGATAAGCTTAATAACATATCACTAGGTGATACTATATTCATTGAAGGAATTCTAACAAAGCCCGAAAATAATACTATTCCATACTTATTCAATTATAAGAAATATTTACAATATAACAAAATCAATTATATTGTTAAAGCAAATAGAATAGAAAAGAAGAAAAATAACACTAATATTATTTATCATATTAGAAATGAGTTTCAAAAAAGAATAATGAAATTACCTAAATGTAATGATTATATTAATACTTTTATCCTGGGAAATAGTGACTATATGGATGATGACATAAAATCATCATATAGATTAAATGGTATATCCCACTTATTTAGTATATCTGGGATGCATATTAGTTTGTTCGCTTCTTTCCTTTTATATTTTTTAAAAAAAATATCTTATAATAGATACTATAATTATGGAGTAGTAATAACATTTTTAATATTATATATGTTTTTAGTAGGAGTCACCCCATCAATATTAAGAAGTGTCATTATGTACATATTATTTATCATAAATAAGTTATTTAATCTTAATATTAAAAGCATTGATATAATGCTAATTGTCTTAATTATTATGCTATTAATTAATCCATTCTGGTTATATAGTATATCTATGCAATATTCTTATATAATTAGTTTTTCTTTAGTACTATTTAGTGATAAAATTAGAAAAATTAAAAATAAAATATTATCTAGTTTATATATATCTTTTATTGCTTTTTTAGTATCCATTCCTATTAGTATTAGTAATTTTAATTACATAAACATATTTAGTATTATATTAAATCTCTTTATAGTACCAATTATAAGTATCATAATATTTCCTTTATCATTAATAAGTTTTATATTTCCGTTTATCACTTATATTTTAAATATCTGTATTACATTCTTAGAAAATATTTCTCTTTTTATATCTTATAATAACATTGGTATAATACATTTTCCTCATATGAATCTATTACTACTAATAATATATTATATTCTTATTTATTTATTTTTATATGATAATAAAATCATTTTAATATTTATAGTAATGACTATTCATAAATATAATATTTATTTTAGACCCTATCTATTACTTACAGCTTTAGAAGTAGGTAATGGTGATAGTATACTTCTATCACTACCATACAATAAAGGTAATATCCTAATTGATACTGGTGGTATTAATAATTATGAGTTAGTAATCCACGAAACAATTCCTTATTTAAATAAATTGGGTATAAATAAAATAGATTATTTAATAGGTAGTCATGGGGACT
>JAEEGL016017846.1_pt1 | contig 29650 bp, 26 predicted proteins | sample 9134231 | NCBI WGS metagenome assembly JAEEGL01 (sample SAMN16246548, study PRJNA631951) | gut metagenome | biome: gut microbiome; feature: rumen; material: fiber-attached | host: Bos | place: Iran: Karaj | collected 2018-10
ATGATGTGCTCAATATGCGCGGGCAGAAATGATGCCCCTGGGGGGGACGGGGTTAAGGGACCAATATTGTTTCATTGCCATTTACGTTTTTCATACGTATAAATATATATGAGGGCAAAAACTGCCCGATTTTGGAGGTGCCACTATGAAACATACAGAAGATCTTAAGGACCAGGCAGAAAAGACTGGATCAGAAGATGAAAAGACAAATCTAAATGAGAATGCAGGAACACTGCTTGAGGATGAAGAGCTTGATAAGGTTGCAGGCGGATGCAGGGAGCAAAAAATAACGACCGAATGTTACTACTGTGGCGATAGACATGTCTTAACATTTTGTACTGACTTAAAGATAATTCCCCACGGTCTGAAAAAATTTTATGATGGCGCAACAAGATATTTCTGTACTTATAGCAGAAAATACTTTTACACGCTTGAACTTCCTAATGGCGGAATCGCTATTTTGGATGACGATATGAAGATAGTTAGGTGACCTGCCTTGGCAGGGATTTTTGAATTACTGTTCTTTTGTATACTTGTCAAAAAGTTTGTTGATACCGCATTTAAAGCACAGGATCATGCCAAGTATTGCTCCCAGCGCGCCTTGGGCGATCTCGTAAGGAAGCTTAAGCATGGCGTATTCAAAGGTGCTGTATACATAGATCTTGCCAAGAGTATAACCGACTACCATGATCACGGCACCTACAGTGACACCGATACCGGCAGCAAACTTTGGGTGAGACTTAAGCGTTCTGTGTGCTATGAGTGATATTACAACTGCCTGTATTCCGTGTGTTACAAGGGATACGAACATCGGAAGCGGATAAAAGATGAGGTCGCCTAAGAACGATCCTATGCCACCGACTACGAAGGCTTCTAGAGGGCCAAGTAATATCGATGCAAGACATATGGCGACATCACACAGATAGAGATGTCCGCCGGGAACGGGTATTCCGAATGAGGCAAGGGCTATTGTGAGTGCGGTGAATACTGCGGTTATTGTGATCCTGATAGCAGGAATTCTTTTTGAATCTGTCATATATTTTCTCCTTTGACTTTGATTTGAATAGAGTCTATTATATATCTGGGCATATAAAAATAACCAGAACAAGAAAGAAATATAAGACCAGATGAACTACAGTATAGACAGAGGATCATCCGAACCTGCATATATTCAATTGTACAGAATGCTTGTAAAAGATATAGAATCAGGAGCATATCCGTATGGCAGCAAACTCCCTTCCAAAAGAACCATAGCCGATGAGACAGGGTTGAGCCTTATTACTGTTGAGCATGCAATATCGCTTCTTAATGAAGAGGGGTATATTGAAGGCAGGATCAGAAGCGGTAATATAATTACATATAGGAATGAAGATTTCTTAGGATCGGTAAGGCGCGAGGAGGAAGCGGCTTTTGATACGGCCATACTCTCGGATTATACAGGTGATTTTCCTTTCACGGTCTTAACAAAGACCATGAGGAAAGTGATACTTGACTATGGCGACAGAATACTTACCAAATCGCCCAATAAAGGTTGCAGTGAACTGCGAGGTGAGATATGCCTGTATCTTGCAAGAAGCAGAGGCATACATGTTAAGGCGTCTCAGATCATATTGGGATCGGGTGCGGAGTATCTCTATGGACTTATAGTTCAGCTTCTTGGCAATGACAGGATATATGCGATAGAGGATCCTTCGTATTCCAAGATTGAAAAAGTGTACAGATCGATGGGCGTGTCTTTGGATAAACTTACGCTGTCGGCTGACGGGATATCTTCGACTGCGCTTAATGCGACGAAAGCAAAAGTGCTGCATGTAACGCCCTTTAACAGTTATCCCAGTGGCGTTACGGCAGATGTATCGAAGAAACACGAGTATTTAAGATGGGCTCACCGCCATAACGGCGTTATAGTGGAGGATAATTATGATTCCGAACTCACTGTTTCAAGGAAGGAACATGAACCGCTTTTTACGATGGATGATGAAGCGGATGTGATCTATCTGAATACATTTTCCCGTACCGTGGCTCCGTCGGTGAGAATAGGGTATATGATCCTTCCCGAGAAGATGCTGGATATGTATGAGGAAAGACTTGGATTCTATTCATGTACAGTCCCTATATTCGACCAGTACGTACTGGCGGAACTTATAAAAAACGGGGATTTTGAACGACATATCAATAAGGTCAGACGCCGCAGAAGAAAAGAACAGACATAACCTTCTTTGTAACTGCATTTATACAGCCATGAGCAAAGCTTGTGGCTGTTTTTTTATTCGTGCTATGGTATAATCAACCTATATATGTATATGGGGGTATATGAATATTATTATGAATAACGAGCGGATAGAATTGCGCGATGTGATCTGGGAAGAGGGCGAATACGATTATGAGGCTTCATATGGTTTTACGCCCAATATTTATGCTTATCTGCATGATGACGATAAGAACAGAGACTGCATGCTTGTTGTGCCGGGGGGCGGATATTGCATGTGCGTGCCCCATGAAGGTGAACTTGTGGCGGATGAGTTCTTTGGTCGCGGAATGAATGCCTTTGTTCTTTCTTATACGACGGATATCACGATATCTGTCCCGCTTAAGAGACAGCCGCTTTTTGATATTGCCAGAGCAGTAAGATATATCCGAAAGAATGCTGAAAGATATAAAGTTAAAGATAAAAAGATCATCATATGCGGATTCTCTGCCGGGGGACATGTATGCGGAAGCCTGGCGGTACATTATGATGACGTAAAGGATTCCAATCCGGATTATTCCACATATTCGGACAGACCGGACGGGGTGATCCTGTCATATCCCGTTATCACTACGGGCGAGTATACTCATGCTGATTCGGTAAGGGCATTGCTTGGCAATGAACCGTCTGAAGATGAACTTAACTATTTTTCACTTGAAAAACATGTAACCAAGGATACTCCGCCGTGTTTTATATGGCAGACACAGACGGATGATCTTGTACCTGTAGAGAACAGTTATCTTTTTGCGAAGCAGTTGCGTAAGAATAAGGTCATGTTTGCACAGTATACATTTCCGAGGGGATTTCATGGACTTTCAGTTGCCAATGATGCTTTCTTTGCAGGCTGGTCCGGCGGAGAGTATACCATGGAACAGACCATGAAAGCAGCTGAAGCGGTAAGAGACGGCAAGGGCGTGAGAGTATCGGATGCCAGGAGAGAAGAACTGATAGATCAGTTTTTTGGAGAACATGAGGCGCCGGCCTTTGAACCGGATATAAGTCTTAAGGATGATGTCGGTTTGTGGACCGATCTTGCATATGCATGGATAGGGGGAATATCCACGGTTAAGTAGACCGGCATATGCTATATAAGAAGGCACTGTAGCAGTGCATATTGTGTGGAGGGTGTATATGGATTCAAGAGTTGCTTACACGGAAGAGATTGATGATCTCGATGAAGCGGTTGCCGAGATTTTCAGGCAGACAGACGATTTTAAGCTGTTATCTAACAGCATGGCCATTCTGTATACGGAGGAAGATACAGATTACAGAGCGCTATATGAGAAACTTTCAAAAAAGTGGGATTTCCCTATCATCGGCTGTACTACCATGGCGATGCTTCTTGGTAAAGAGGGATATTGCAGAAACGGCATATCCGTCACTATTTTGACGGCTGATGACTGTACCTTCTCGGCCGGTATGACGGATGACGTAAACGTGTCCAATTATAAGGATCTGATCACGGCAAAATATAACGAACTTAAAAAGGCACATAATGATGACATCAAACTTATCATAAGTTTTGGCGGCATGGTTATCAGCAAGGACAGTGTGGCGGGCGATGATCTGGTTGCACTGCTTAATGAACTCGGAGGCGGAACGCCCATATACGGGGGCAATGCTTCTGATGATTTTTCGTTCGGTAATTATAATCTGTTTTTTAACGGTAATGTTACCAAGTGCGGACAGGTCATAGCTTTGATCTCAGGCAATATAGATCCCATGTTCATATGCCTTAATTCGGTCGAGAACAGGGCCAGGTTCTCGTATAAAGTCACAAGATCAGAAGGCAATTTGGTCTATAGGCTCGGCAACGGCTCGTTTACCGATACGCTTGTCAAAGAGAACATGCTTGTCTCCGACAAGGACAATGTCCTGGGAGATTATTTGCTCTCACCGTTTATTGTTGGCATAGAAAAAGATGACGGAGACATCGTGGAAGTCGCCCGTAATCTTTCTATGATCAATAAAGATATGAGGATGGGATTCTTCTTGGGAGATATACCGGAGAATTCGATCATGAGTGTTGGTGTCCTTAATCGCCCTGATGTACAGAATACAGTAGAAAAAGCCTTTTCACTTATGCTTCGACAGATGAGAGGCGCATACAAATACAGGACAATTCTTTGCACTTCGTGCAGTGCAAGATTCTTGGCCTTGGCAAGTAATACCGAGGCGGAGGCCGAGGCATATAAGGGGAGATTGCCCGAACACGTATCCTTGTCAGGAATGTATGCATACGGAGAATATTGTCCGCTTAGAGGAGACAAAACCGGCAGGGAATATAATATGTTTCACAATTTCACCTTTACACTCCTTGCGCTTTAATATAACGGAATGATATATGGAAGTAAATGAACCTGCCAGTCAACATGAACTGGAGATTAAAAAACTAAACAGAGAGATCAAAAGACTTAAGAAGGATAATGAACTGCTAAGGATCGCTAATAATCAGGCGATGAACACTCAGGCGTATATCCAGAGGGATAATTACAGGCAGATGTTTTATAACAATCAATTGCTTAAGACTTATCCGCATCTGCTTATTCTGACTGATGATCAGCTGCAGACTGTCATGACTTCCGATGTGTTTTTTGATCATAACAGGACATTTTCCAAGGATGAGATTGAGAGAGGTGTGCCACTGAGAGATGCACTTTCGGGAATACTGGCAGAGAGCGATCTTAATCACTTTATGGTTATGTGCCAGGCGGCCATGGTCGGACGCGCCGTTGAACCGTATATTCTTCGAAATATCGTGGGCGGCAGCAAAACGGATTGGCAGATCACAATAAGGCGCATGCACATGGAAGGCCGTGTTACGGGGCTTAACATTGTGTTTGTGGACATGACCATGATGGTAGATGCTCTTGACCGGGCTGAGGCGGCAGATAAGGCAAAGGGTGCATTTTTGGCCAATATGTCGCATGAGATCAGAACCCCGATGAATTCGATAGCGGGAATGTCGGAGCTTATCATAAGAGACAGTAATGATGATATGGCCAGGCAACAGGCCATGATGATCAAGTCGGCATCCAAATCTTTGCTTGCGATCATCAATGATATACTTGACTATTCCAAGATCGAATCAGGCAAGATAGAGTTAAGAGCGGAAGATGTCAGAACTGCTTCCATCATAAGCGACATACTTATGATGATAAAGATTAGGCTTAAGGGTGACTCTGTAGAGCTTAACTCTGATATAGACAGCAATTTGCCTTCCGTGATCCATGTGGATGAAGTCAGGCTAAAGCAGATAATGGTCAATCTCATGGGTAATGCGGTCAAGTTTACTGAGAAGGGATATATCAAACTTGGCATGCACATGGATAAGGCGACTGACGGATCGGACCATCTGCACATCTATATCGAGGATACCGGAATGGGTATCAAGAAAGAGGATTTAAAGGATATTTTTTCAAGTTTTACACGTATAGACACCAAGCGCAACCGCGCAGTAGAGGGTACAGGGCTCGGACTTGCCATCAGTAAGGAACTTGTGGAACTCATGGGCGGGACGATATCCGTGGAGAGCGAATACGGTAAGGGCACTACATTTTTCGTTGATATTCCGTGTCCGGTTACGGATCCTACTCCTGTCGGTGATATAAGTGTATCGATCGGAGAAGTGAGAGAGGAAGTCTTTGTGCCGACTTATAAGATCCCGGGAGTAAATATCCTTGTCGTTGATGATAACGAGATGAACCTCACGGTGGTGTCAGGAATATTGGCACCATATGAAGCGAATGTGACATGTGCTACAAGCGGTGAGGAGGCGATATCCAAATTCGCAAAAGAAAGGTATGATCTCATCTTCATGGATCATATGATGCCTGTCATGGATGGTAAGGAGACCATGTTTAAGATCCGCGGCATGCAGGGTGGGGAGAATGTCAAGATTGTTGTGGTCACGGCCAATGCCATCAACGGTGTGGATGAAGCGTACATGGATATGGGATTCGATGACTATCTGTCCAAACCGATCGATCCGGCGTGTCTGGATGGGATGCTCAAGAAACATTTGGATCCTGATTGGATAGTAGAAAAAGGCGGGCAGAAGAGCCCGGGAGATATACATGACACGGATGTCAGAATTGCGAATTCGTCTGATGAGATCAAAGAGACTTATGAGGAAGAAACGGATATGGGACAGAGCAATGAAGAGGTAAAATTGATAGATAAGGCTGTTGGCCTTAGATATTGCATGGGTAAGGAAGACTTTTACAAGAATGTGTTGAATATCTTTGCCGAATCCAATGAATGTTCTTCTCTTAAGGAGATGTATGACAAAGAGGACTGGGAACAGTATCACACCATCATACATGCCGTTAAGGGAACGGCGCTTACGATAGGTGCAACAGCATTGTCCGAAAAGGCAAAGGGACTTAACCAGGCTGCCAAGGATGGTGATATCGCATATATTAAGGAACACCATGATGAATTCATGGAAGATTACGTTAAGGTATTGGAATTGATTAAAAAAGGAGAAATATGAACATGAAACATGTGACTTACAATCCCAAGGGAGTATGCTCTGTGCAGATCGATTATGATCTGGATGATGATGGTAAGATGTATAATCTTGCTTTTACGGGTGGCTGTAACGGTAATCTTAAAGCGATCGGAAGGCTGCTTGAGGGAACTGATGCAAAGAAGGCTGCTGATATCTTGAGAGGCAATGACTGTAAGGGAAGAGGAACATCCTGCGCAGATCAGCTTGCAAGATCCATAGATGAATCCATTGGCGCGTAGTTTTCGAGGTGTGATATGAGCGAGGTATATGGCAATCCCCCGGCGATAGAAGATGCTTCATACAGATATGATGCATTTGATGATGGCAAAGTGCTTTTTGGGAGTAAAGGAAAGCTTCCGCCTATGGGATGGAACAGTTGGAACGCTTTCGGAAGCGGTAATACTGCGGCGCTTACCAAGGCCATGGTCGATAAGATTAAAGAACTTAAACTGGATGAAGCGGGCTATAAGTATGTGGTGCTTGATGACGGATGCTATAAGCCTGTAAGAGTGGACGGACATTTAAAAGCCGACGATGTGAAGTTTGCCGAAGGCTTTTTTGATATGTCCGATTATGTTCACAGGAATGGCCTTAAGTTTGGGCTGTACAATGATATAGGATCGAGACTGTGCTCAGGTGCGGAAGTCGGAATCAGAGGTTATGAAGATGTAGATACCGCGGATTATATGAAGTGGGGTATTGACTTCATTAAAGTGGACAATTGCTACAACGTGTGGGACAATGCCACTTTTTCCGATGGTGAGAATGCCAGATTTACCTTTGCGCCCGGTATTAAGAGCATAAGTATAAAAGGCGACGGAACCGATCTTAAGCTTTCTGCGGTACGTGACGGCATGATAACCGGTACCAGGGCATATGTATCAGGCGACTGTGTGACCGGCATAGGGACATATGACGGAACTGCCCCTGATGCGGCTCCTGTTAAGACTGACATGATGAGCAGTGAGCTTAGGTTTGATGTGGCGGTGGAGACGGAAGGAGATTATGAACTGTCCGTTGAATATGCAACCGGCAGAACAGAAGGTGTGGGTGAATGGCTTCAGTTGGCTGTGGGACAGGGCGATGATACCCGTATGATCTGGGATGACCTTCTGCCTGCTACACAGAACAGTTCGTCGTATGAATTCAGTAAGCCTTTTACTTTAAGACTTAAAAAGGGCAATAATCTGATAAGGATCATGAATCACAGACGTCAGGAGAATACTTTATGGTCTTACGCAAAGATACGTGAATGCTTTAGGAATGCTGCCCCTGATAAGGACATAGTATTCTCGATATGCGAGTGGGGCAAGACACAGCCTCATAACTGGGGATACAAGGTCGGAGATACATGGAGAATACTTAATGACATCACATTCCAGGTGGGTGCTGACGGAGATCCGGGACACGGAGTGTGGGAAGGAGCTTATACGACGAGCGTGACCGCGCAGTATAACAAAGCAGTGATCATGGATGAATTTGCAGGCCTTGATAAAGGGTGGAATGATCCGGATATGCTCATGATAGGAATGGACGGACTGGATGAAACCATGTGTAAGACACATATGACCATGTGGTGTATGCTCAATGCTCCGCTTATGTTAGGTCTTGATCTGCGCAAGGTAAAGACAGGCGATGCGATCTGGAAGATCATCTCCAATAAAGAAGTGATCGCTCTTAATCAGGATGCACTTGGGGTCCAGTCAAAGAGGATATTTACTACCAAGGCTGTTAAGCCTGATACGGCGTATATAAGGGACAATGACAGAATAGATGTGCTCGCCAAACCACTTGCTGACGGAAGTGTTGCACTTTCATTTATCAATGTGAGTACGGGCAAGAGATATGACAAAGTAAGCATCACCAAGGATCTTATATGTGAATACATCGGAGACAAGATGACAGACGTGTCACTTTTTGCAAATGCAAAAGAGTATGAACTTACGGATGTCTGGAGCGGGGAAAAGCACATAAACTCTGATTGTGTATTCTCTGTTGATGGCATTGAAGCCTATGACAATATCACATATAAGATTACGCCGGTAAGATGATGAATACAATAAGTACAGGCAGATTCACGCAGTTGCTCTATGATATGGAAAGGCTTGATGGTGAATCTGCTTTTATACTCAGAAAAAAAGGTCGTATTGAAGAAAGCGATGTGATATATGCAGACAGGGCAATTGATCGCAAGACTGCGGCAAGGCTTTTGCATGTCTATATACGTGATGAGATCGGAGAGAAAGATGAAGCGGATATAACTCCGGCGACAAGCCTGAAAGATCTCTACGACTGCAGAGTATGTGCCGGGCACATAGCACAGGTATATATAAAGGGGATCATGGAGCCTGCCAAGCTTGATGAGGTATATATATTTGACGGCAATGGCCTTGTGGATGAGAGAGAAGCATATACATATATAGAAAGGGTTAAGGATCGAAGGGAGAAAAAGAATGAGCAAAGATAAGCGCATACGCGGGTTACATGGCAGGGAAGTAAGTCTGTATGACAATGAGCTTAAAAGACGTGAACAGGATAACCGTTCATACATGATGGAACTTGCGCCGGAAGCATTGCTTCAGAATTATTATCTTGAAGCAGGAATCGGACAGGTATTTGGGGGCAAGATACTTAAACATTCAGGATGGGAAGATCCTACCTGCCAGCTCAGGGGACATTTTTTGGGACATTACTTAAGTGCTTCGGCCATGAGATATCATGAGACCGGCGACATAGAGATAATAGCCAAGGCCAATGCCATAGTAAGTGAACTGCACCTGTGCCAGAAGGAAAATGGCGGTCAGTGGGCTGCTTCCATTCCCGAGAAGTATTTTACGTGGATAGCCAAGGGAAAAGCTGTATGGGCACCGCATTATACCGTGCACAAGACATTCATGGGCCTTCTTGATATGTACAGATATGCGGACAATAAAGAGGCTTTGGATGTTGCCGTGGAATTTTCAAAATGGTTCGACGAGTATACTTCGGACAAGACCAGGGAGGAAATGGATAATATCCTCGATTTTGAGACAGGCGGAATGCTTGAAGTATGGGCTGATCTTCTGGAATTCACCGGCTGCGAGAGATATAAGAGACTGATCGAGAGATATTACAGAGGACGCCTCTTTGATCCATTGCTTGACGGAGTGGATGTGCTTAGCAATATGCATGCCAATACAACCATCCCTGAGGCAATAGGATGCATGAGAGTCTATGAAGTGACGGGCGAAGAGCGATTTTATAAGATAGCTCAGGCATATTGGGATATGGCCGTTAAGAAGAGAGAGAGTTTTGTTACAGGCGGTCAGACGCTGGGTGAGATATGGACACCGGCGGGTGATATGAGAGCAAGGCTTGGCGAGAAGAATCAGGAACATTGTACGGTTTACAATATGATGCGTCTTGCAGATATGCTCTTTAGATATAACGGTGAGCCTGAGTATCTTGATTATATAGAGCGCAATCTCTATAACGGCATTATGGCACAGGGATATTATAAGGGCGGCCATACCAACGGACAGACGGATGAATACCCTGATGAAGGCTTGATCACGTATTTCCTTCCGCTTAATGCAGGCAGTAGAAAAGGATGGGGATCTAAGACCTCTGATTTTTTCTGCTGTCACGGTACCCTCGTACAGGCCAATGCAGCGCATAATAAATATCTGTATTACACTGACGATAAGAGCGTATATACAGGAGTGTATGCTGACAGCGATCTTAAGGTCAATCTGGCAGGAGAGAATGTTCTTATCAGGCAGCGAAGAGATTCGCTGAGCGGAAGCATGCATAGCGGAAGTACATCTTCCGCACTGCAGGGTATAGATGAAAAGACACATATGTACCCTCATCATCCGAATCTTATGTGGATCAATTTTGAGATAGAGTGTGTGAATCCTGCCGAGTGGACGATGCATTTAAGAAAACCTTCATGGCTTAAGCGTGATCCTGAGGTATTGCTTAACGGTGAAGTTTTAAAAGCTGATACAGATGAATACGGATATATAAGCATATGCAGGACATGGTCTGATAAAGATGTGCTGAGCTTTATAATGCCAATGGATGTATACTGCAGCAGGCTTGCAGGAACGGAAGATGTATATGCATATTCATATGGCCCCTATGCTTTGGCGGGACTTACGGATGACGAACGTATACTGTATTCTTTCGGCCATGACAAAGAAAATCTCATCACACATGATGGAGAGAGAGAATGGGGATTCTGGAAGGATACGTTTAAGACCGTATATCAGGATCACGGGTTCAGATTTGTACCGTTATACAGCATAGGATACGAGAAATATCAGGTGTACTTTAAGATATGTGACATGTAGCCTGCTGTATTACCAACATAACCTACATAAATTCCGAATGTATTGTTATGAACGCATTATTGTGATATAATTGAAGAAAATCCGACATATTGTCGGAATGTTTTGACAATAATATGATGATTGGAGGGAGAGCTTATGCAGGCTTATAAGAAGATTGATTATCCCAGCAATAAAGATGTGGTACTCAGATATGTACCCGGACACTTTGTTACACCCAATTCACATGTCAACTACTATATGGATCTGACGGATATGAAGGCCAGACAGCGTGAAGCCAGGGCGACCGGAGAAGAGATAGCAGAGATGTATCTTTCAAGTGAAGCCATTGATACCGTTCTATGCCTTAATGGGATGGAAGTTGTGGGTTCGTATCTTGCCAATAAGCTCACCAAGGCGGGTATCATATCCACCAATTCACACAAGACCATGTATATCACAAGCCCTGAGTACAATATCAGCGGTCAGATGATGTTCCGTGAGAACAACAAGCACATGATAGAGAAGAAGAACGTGCTTATCCTTATAGATACGGCTACTACAGGAGGCACGCTTAAGAGTGCACTTGGCTCTGTTCATTTCTATGGAGGACATGTAGTCGGAATAGGTGCCATATTCTCTGTTGCCACACAGATAGATACCATTCCCATAAGAGCTTTGTATTCTACCAGGGATCTGCCGGATTATGCGGGCTATGCATCCGACAACTGTCCGTTATGTAAGTCGGGAACACCGGTTGATGCGATATGTAACGGTTTTGGATATTCCACTATGTAGATGATATCGCGATCAGAACAGATCGCGGAATCCGATTTTACCTTGCTTGGCCGTTTCGCAGTATCTGTGAGAGAAATGAGGATAATATGAAAGATACCGTTACATGTCTTGATTCATATGACTGTTTTGTTGAAAAACTGAGAGAAGCCATGGGCAATCTGACTGAGGATTTGGCCATTCCGATTGTCTATTCCGACATCAAGCATTTCAAGTATTTTAATGATACCTATGGCTACAAGAAGGGCGATGAACTGATCGCTGAGTTTGCCAGACGTGTATCTCAGGATTCGGAGACGCTCATCAGCGGCACGAGAGTGGTGTCTGACAATATAGTTGCAGCAAGATTTATCAAAGCGAATCTGCCTGAGGATAGGGTCCTTGAGTTTATTAAGCAGGTCAATGAAGACCTGGAGAGTGACTTGTGCAGGATGTTTGACTGCAAGCGTTTAAAGGTGATCAGTGGGATATATTATATTACTGCTGATAATAAAGACATGGATCCCGAGACGGCCATAGCCAATGCCAATGTCGCCAGAAAGCTTGCGAAGGAATCAAGAGATGATTCTGTATTGATCTTTGATGACAAGATGGCTGACAAGATCAATAATGAGATAGAGATCCTCAATTCGATCAAGGATGCCATCAGGAACAGAGAACTCATGCCATATTATCAGCCCAAGATAGATTCCGGTACGGGCAAGATCAACGGTGCGGAAGCATTAGTCAGATGGAAGAAGCCTGACGGTAAGTTTGTATATCCGGATCAGTTCATACCTGCGATAGAGAAGAGCGGTCAGATCACGGATGTGGATTATTATATGTATGAGGAAGTGATCAGATTCATAGGTGAGAAACTGTCTGCTGGAGAGAGTATAGTACCGATCTCACTCAATGTATCAAGGCAGCATTTTAAGAATCTCAATATTTTGGATAAGATCATGAATCTTATGGATAAGTATCATGTCCCGGCTGAGTATCTTGAGTTTGAGATCACGGAGACCACCTGTATGGAGGATCCAGAGAGAGCCATAACATTCATAGACAGGCTTCATGATTTGGGGATCAAAGTATCAATGGATGATTTCGGATCGGGATATTCCTCGCTGAATCTGTTAAGTGAGGTGTCATTTGATGTGATCAAGCTTGACAAAACATTTTTACGGACTGTTGATCTTAAGCAAAAAGAGAAGATCATATTATCCAATATTATCAATATGGCTAGGGAACTCGGTATGCAGTCGCTCTGCGAAGGAGTTGAGAACGAGATACAGAGCAATTTCCTTAAGGATATCGGTTGCAATATACAGCAAGGATTCTTCTATTCGAAGCCGATCCCGAGGGTGGAGTTTGAGGCTATGTTAGCTTAAGAGAATATGAGATCATAAAGTATATGCCGGCATGAATATGCCGGCATGTTTTGTGTGATTATGTTCAGTCCATTCTGTCAAATTCACAGTCATCAAGATACTCGTCAAATGCATCCGTAACTGCTTCGTATTCGTCGTCTGACTCTATATAGGTGAGCTCAGGCTCGACATTCGGATCATCGGGATCTTCCTTATATCCGTAGAACCATACATCCTGCACATCGCCGGTTTGTCCTTCGGGCATAAGTGCTATATAGTCCTTGCCTGCTACTTCGAGTATCGTGATCACCTCGCAGTTGACGGTACTGCCGTCTTCAAGCTCGATATCCACACTCATTCTCTCTTCGGGTTCGTTCATATAATTCTCCGTTTCTTAAGACGGCATATCGTATAAGGCCGTCTATAGCGCATATATTTAGTGTTACAGTGATATTTTAAGGGATACATAAGGCAAATTCAATAAAATATATATATTTTTATATAAATGTGATAGAATAAACTGTATTTTCGCTTTACGTTTTTTTGACGTACCGGAACATACAATGAAAAGGAAAATATATGAAGGATATCAGAGTATTACCGGGCAATCCCTATCCATTGGGGGCATATTGTATAAGTGATGATGCGGTCAATCTGGCGGTAGTCTGTTCATCGACGGAATCAGCCGGAGTTATTCTCTATGACAGAGAGAGCGCAAAGAGCAGGAGAATACCCTATTCTTCGGCATGCAGGGTGGGCAATATCAACTGTATGCGACTTGAGAATATCGATATCGACAGATACTATTATTCATTTTATGAGGGTGACAGAGAATACCCCGATCCTCACGGCAGGCTGATAATAGGCAATGAACGCTGGGGCAAGACTCCCAAGAAACTTAAGTGCGGTATAGTTCGCGAGGCTGACAGGATGAGTTATGAGACTGATAAGCCCATTATGCGCAAATTGAGTGATTCAGTGTTCTATCTTTTGCATGTGAGAGGCTTTACGAGACATTCTTCGTCAGGTGTTAAGAATCCGGGAACTTTTGACGGAGTGGCAGAGAAGATACCATATCTTAAAAAGCTTGGTGTTACTGCGATAGAACTTATGCCGGCTTATGAGTATATAGAGCTTGAGGTGCCCAAGATCAAGGACAATGATGTGATGGATGCTTATAAGCCCGTCGAGCCCAAACTTAACTACTGGGGATATAAAAAGGGTTTTTATTTTGCACCCAAGGCCAGTTTTGCGGCACCGGGCATGAAAGCTACGGACAGTTTTAAAGCCATGGTATCTGTCTTGCATAAGGCAGGCATGGAATTGGTCATGCAGTTCTACTTCCCTAAAGGAACAATGGAATCATATATCATAGAGGTGCTTAAGTTCTGGGTGCATGAATACCATGTTGATGGATTTCATCTGATGGGTGAGAATATTCCGATCACTCTTATCGCAGGCGAGCCGATGTTTGCCAATACCAAGCTCATATACTACGGATTTGCCGCGGATGATATATATGGAAATCAGATCCCGAGATTCAAGAATCTGGCAATATGCAACGATGAATATATGTACGATATACGCCGTTTTTTAAAGAGTGATGAGGGCATGATCCGAAATGTCATCTCGGATCTTAAATATGTGGATAAGAGACTCGGACGGATACACTACATCACATCATCCAACGGCTTTACACTTATGGATCTTGTAAGTTACGACAGAAAGCACAATGAGGCCAACGGAGAGAACAATAAGGATGGCAATCCATACAATGCTTCGTGGAACTGTGGCTTTGAAGGACCGACGAGTCGTAAGGCGGTTAACAGATTAAGAAGACGCCAGATACGTAATGCAATCACTTTTAATGCGTTAAGCCAGTCTGCACCGCTTATCTTAATGGGAGATGAATTCGGCAATTCTCAAAAAGGCAATAACAACCCTTATTGTATAGACGGACCGGTCACTTGGCTTAACTGGCATGATCTGGATCGCAATAAAGACATTTACGACTGGTATCACAGGTGCATTAAGCTTCGAAAGGCTTACAGTATATTACATATGGACAGACCGTTTGCTATGAGTGATTTCGGCTCATGCGGCTTCCCGGATCTGTCTCTGCACGGCGATGAGGCGTGGAAAGCCGAGACGGATGATCTGACCAGACATTTTGCGATAATGTATGCGACAGCTTATGCGGACATAGATGCTGATGGCAGGAATAAAACTGCTTCAGATAAAGGTAAAAAGGGTGAATTCATATATATGGCAGTCAATATGCATTGGTCCGGACACAGCTTTGCGTTGCCCAAGATCGGCGCCGGCAAGCATTGGAAAGTACTGCTGGATACATATGAGAGCTCAAAAGAAGGACTTACTTTGCCTGACGATGAGAAAAAGATAGTTGTCAGAGACAGAAGTATCGTTATTCTTTTAAGTTACTAGATTTACAGTGAGGATGAGGATTATGAAGAAATTGACAGTGTTACTTGCGGCGTTAACATTTGCGTCAGTATTGGTCTGCGGATGCGGACAGGCAGGCTCGGACAATGAAGTTGTGGTATACAACTGGGGAGAGTACATCGATCCCGAAGTGCTTGAGCAGTTCGAAGAAGAGACGGGAATCAAGGTGGTCTACGATGAATATGAGACCAATGAGATCATGTATCCGAAGGTGGAGACAGGGGCTACCGTATATGATGTTATCTGTCCCTCCGATTATATGATACAGAAACTTATCGAGAACGACCTTTTGGCTGAGATGGATTGGGACAAGGTGCCCAATGCAAAGCAGTACATCGGTAAACAGTATTATGATCAGGCAGACGAGTTCGATCCCGGCAATAAATATGCGGTTCCATATTGTTGGGGAACAGTGGGGATCTTATATAATACAAAAATGGTAGATAAGCCTGTGGACAGTTGGGACATTCTGTGGGATCCTGATTATGCCGACAATATCCTTATGCAGGATTCGGTAAGGGATGCTTTCATGGTAGCTCTTAAGAGGGCGGGTTATTCCATGAATACAGTCGATGAGAGCGAACTTGCCAAAGCCAAGGAAGAACTTATCGCACAGAAGCCTATAGTTCAGGCATATGTTGTAGACCAGGTGAGAGATAAGATGATCGGTAATGAGGCAGCTCTTGGCGTGATTTATTCCGGTGAAGCAATCTTTACCAAGAGAGAGAATCCGGATCTTGAATATGTGATACCAAAGGAAGGTACCAATGTATGGATAGACTGCTGGGTTATCCCCAAAAACTGCAATAACAAAGACAATGCAGAGAAGTTTATCGACTTTATGTGCCGGCCTGATATTGCTCTTAAAAACTTCGATTACATCACATACTCCACACCCAATGACGGAGCAAGAGATCTGATAGAGGATGAGGATATAAAGAATTCGGAAGTTGCATTCCCGGATCTCTCCAAGTATTCCGGACTTGAGACATTCAAGTATCTTGGAACTGAAGGAGATGAGCTGTACAACAGCCTCTGGGAAGAAGTAAAATCAAAGTAAAAAGAATATAAGAAAAAGAAAAGAAATCGGGACAACGTTATACGCTTGTCCCGATCTTTTTGTCCGTATTTTTTTCGGGTCTGTTGACTATCAAAAGCATGATAAAAACGGATATGAATATAATGGTCGAAAGGGCATACATCTCAGGTTTGATGCCTTTTTTGACTTCCGTATATATCTTTGTGGAAAGGGTATCTATTCCGGCGCCCTTGGTAAAATGTGTAATGATAAAATCATCAAGCGACATCGTAAATGCCAGCAAAAAACCGCTTAATATACCGGGCAAAAGCTCGGGGATGACGACTTTGAAAAACGCGTACAGAGGAGAAGCTCCAAGGTCCAGAGCTGCCTCATATACCGGAACGTTAAGATTGTTCATTCTTGGCATGATACTTAATATCACGTAAGGAATATTGAATGTGATGTGCGACAAAAGTATCGTTCCGAATCCGAACCTCATTCCAAAACTTAAGAAAAGAAGCATAAGCGATATTCCGGTCACAATATCCGCGTTGAGCATAGGGATATTGGTCACGCCGAGCATGACAGAACGGGTTCTTTTTTTCATCTTACGAAGCGCTATGCATGTGCACAGACCTATTACCGTAGCTATGGCAGAAGAGAACAGGGCAATCATCAAGGTGGTGGACAATGCCTGCATGATATCTCTGTTTTTAAACAGTGATCCGTACCATTTAAGTGAAAATCCGCCCCATTTGGCCCTTGTTTTGCTTGAATTAAATGAAAGCACGATAAGAGTCACGATGGGTGCATATAAAAATATCAGTATGAGTATGAGATATATTCGCCTGAGAGCGGTAATGACTGTTTTCTTCATAGAATTGAGCCCTCCCCGTCTTTATCACATATTGCGGATACGATCATGGTGAATATGATAAATATCATGAGCACTATGGATAGTCCGCTTCCGAGATGCCAGTTGCTTGCCTGGGTGAACTGTTCCTCTATTACGTTGCCTATAAGGAGTATCTTGCTTCCGCCAAGCAATTTACTGATAACGAAAGTCGTAAGAGCAGGAACGAATACCATGGTAATGCCGGATATGATACCGGGAACCGTAAGCGGTAAAGTGATCTTTAAAAACGTCTGTGTGCTGTTGGCTCCGAGGTCGGCTGCCGCATTTAATACATTCTCATCTATCTTGGTAAGAGAGTTGTATAACGGAAGGACCATAAAAGGCAGAAAGTTATATACCATACCAAGTACGATGGCATAGGATGTATTGATGATATTGATCGTCGGCAGGCCGATAAAAGTAAGAACGGAATTGATCACACCGGTCTTCTCAAGAAGAGTCTGCCATGCAAGCGTACGAAGCAAAAAGTTCATCCACATGGGCAATATAAAGATGAATATGATGATTCCGGTACGGCTCTTGATGCGTGCCAAAACGGCGGCAAGAGGATAACCGAGCAAAAGGCAGAGTGCCGTGGCTATAAGCGAGAGCTTAATGGAAAGCCACAGTGCCTTGGAATGCTCATGTGTAGCTATGGATGCGATGTTGGAAAGCGTAAACGAACCGCTTCTGTCCGTGCAGCCATAGTAGAAGATCATAAGCAGCGGTATGATGATGAATGATACTGCCCACAGCGCATAAGGCGCAGCGAGAAGTCTTATCTTATTCTTCAATTGGAACTGCCTCCTCGTCAATACTCTCGGGCTTATTCATGATCTGTATGTTGAAAGGATCCACCTGAATGCCGACTTCGGCACCTACGGGGAACATCGTGGTAGAGTGTACCAGCCATTCAAATCCGCCGGCCTGAACCTCCATCTCGTAATGCACACCCTTAAAGATCAAATGAGTCACGACGCCTCTTACAACACCGCGCTCAGGCGGTGTAAGGATCACATCCTCCGGACGGATGACTACGTCGACAGGCTTGTTTGTGCCAAAACCGGTGTCCACACAGGCAAATTTGGCGCCTAAAAACATGACAAGTTCGTCCTGAAGCATGATGCCGTCTATTATGTTGGAATCACCTATAAAGTCGGCTACAAATGCGTTCTCCGGCTCGTTGTATATATCTTCGGGAGTACCGATCTGCTGTATATATCCCTGGTTCATTACAACGATGGTATCAGACATTGTAAGAGCTTCTTCCTGATCGTGCGTGACATAGATAAATGTGATGCCAAGTTCATTCTTGAGTCGGATAAGCTCATATTGCATGTCCTGTCTTAACTTAAGGTCGAGTGCACCCAAAGGCTCGTCAAGTAAAAGAACCTGGGGCTCGTTGACGATGGCTCTTGCGATGGCTATACGCTGCTGCTGGCCGCCTGAAAGTGAGTCGGGCATTCTTTTTTCATAGCCTTCAAGGCCCACGAGTCGTAAAGCATATTCAATCTTGTCACGTATGTATTTGTCGGTCTTACCGCTTATCTTAAGGCCGAAAGCAATATTCTCCTCTATGTTCATATGCGTGAAAAGAGCATATTTCTGGAAGACCGTATTAAGACGTCTCTTATTGGGCGGAAGTGAAGTGATATCTGTTCCGTCAAATAAAACTGCACCGGTATCGGGGTTCTCAAAACCGCCTATTATACGCAAGGTGGTAGTCTTGCCACAGCCGGAAGGGCCGAGCAATGTCAGGAATTCATTCTCCCTGATATACAGGTTCAATTCGTCCAGCACAAGATTGCTGCCGTATGATTTGGAGATGTTGTTAAGCTCAATTAATCGCTTGCTCAAATTGATTCCTCACTTCCTAAGTTTCATTATCGAACATTATATAGGAAATTTCTCGAAATAGATACAAAAAATTCGTGATTTATTGTAAAATAAAATGTAAATGTTTTGGAGGCACATATGGGCGGAGCAAGCAACAAAAATAAAAAAGAAAGATACGTAGCTTATGTATCGACTTACACGTATGGAGACGATCATGGTATCACCATATATGACGTCGATATGGAGAACGGTAAGTTCACTGAGAAGGACAGGGTGCAGATCACCAATTCCTCATATGTTACGATATCTCACAATAAGAAATACCTGTATTCAATCACGGATTTCGGAGTTGAGAGTTATGCGATCGCTGACGACGGAACGTTATCGACCGTGGGCAATTCCACGATCAACGGCATGAGAGGCTGTTATCTTTCGACCGATTATGAGGATAAGTTCCTTTTTGTGGCGGGATATCATGACGGCAAGATAACGGTGCTTAAGCTTAAGGAAGACGGTGGATTTGACGGCATCTGCGACGAGATATTCCACAAGGGCTGGGGAAATATCGCTGAGCGCAACTTCAGACCGCATGTCAATTGTGTCAAGATGACACGTGACAATAAATATCTGTGTGCTGCGGATCTCGGCATGGATTATATAGATGTGTATGAACTTGATCACAATACGGGCAAGCTCAAACTGGCCGATATAGTACACAGTGAGCAGGAGAGTGCACCGAGACATATCAAGTTTTCGAAAGACGGTAAGTACATGTATGTGGTACACGAGCTTAAGAATTATATAGATGTGTACAGGTACACAGATAAAAATGGGGCGCCTGATTTTGAGAAAGTTCAGAATATCAGCACACTCAATGACTATCATGCTTCCAATTCCGCTGCGAGCGCACTGAATCTTTCGGCGGATTTCAAATACATGATAAGTTCCAATGCCGGTGATAACAGTGTGGTGATGTACAGCATAGATGAGGCTACGGGGATGCTAAATAAGCTTTTCTGTCTGCCGATAAGCGGGGATTATCCGAAGGATGCAGCGCTTTTTCCGGATAACAGGCATCTTGTGAGCCTCAATCATGAGTCCAATACAATGACATTTTTCAGTGTCGATACCGATAAAGGACTTATAGTCATGAATCAGCGTGAGATAAAGGTGGATAAGCCTAATTGTATTATTTTTCACAAGCTGTAGTGAATAAAGATGCTGTCATATCCGTTAGTATGGCAGCATTTTGAGAGAGCGGACGAATATGTTTGGTAAGGAATATCCCAAACAATTAAAGAGAGCAAAGAAACTTGCGGCCAAGGGCGGCATGTGGCTTAATATTGCCACTTTGTATCTTGCTGTAGTCATTATTAAGGGTAAGATATACAAGCTTATCAAGACTCCGCTGTGGCGCGTGGTGACTACATCCTTGTTATGTGTCGTATTTGTTGCCACAGCAAGTTTTGCACCTGTAAGTACTCCACAGGAGCAAGTGACTGATCTGTATGAATATGAGGCTATTGATGAGGCAGAGATAGAAGCCATAGAGAATGGTGAAGTTCCGGAAGAGTTTATTGCGACGGAATCAGATGCTGAAGATGATTCGGCTTCTTTGGATGACCTCCTTGAACAGATGGATGAAGAGGATGAAGAACAGGCAGATGAGACTTCGGACGATACAGAAGTCGTGTTTGACAAGACTGCCTGGAATCTTGTCCTTATCAACAAGCAGCATCCTGTGCCCGATGATTATACGTTTACTTTGGGTACCATCAAAGGAAGCATGAAATGCGATGAGAGGATCATTGCTCCCCTTACGCAGATGTTTAAGGCAGCTGCAGATGACGGTATCAATCTTGAAGTCAGATCTCCGTACAGAGATATTTCAAGGCAGGAATACCTCTTCGATCGCAAGATGAAACTGTATCTTAATCGCGGATATTCATATATGGATGCTTACAAAGAGGCGTCATCGGTTGTCACGGTGCCCGGCGCGAGCGAGCACCAGATCGGTATATCACTCGATATAACATCGGATACATATTCTGCTTTGAATGAAGGGTTTGAGAATACCGATGCCGGTAAGTGGCTTATGGATAACAGTTACAGATTCGGCTTTATTTTAAGGTATCCCAAAGGCAAGGAAGAGATCACGGGTATTATATATGAACCGTGGCATTACAGATATGTGGGTGTGGAAGCTGCTACCGTCATATATGAGCAGCAGATCACGTTGGAGGAATTCATAGACAGCCTGTGACAAGGAGTGCAGGGATAATATGGCGAAATATACGATAATCAAGACAGAAGGAAGAGCAAAGAGGGGTGTGTTCGAGACCGTTCACGGCACGATACAGACCCCTGTATTTATGAATGTGGGTACTGCAGCGGCCATTAAAGGCGCGGTATCTTCGATGGATCTTAAGGAGATAGGTTGCCAGGTGGAGCTTTCCAATACCTATCATCTTCATGTAAGACCCGGAGACGAGCTTATAAAAGAACTTGGCGGACTGCATAAATTTATGAACTGGGACAGGCCTATACTTACAGATTCGGGCGGATTTCAGGTCTTTTCGCTTGCCTCACTTCGCAAGATCAAAGAAGAAGGCGTATCTTTTAACAGCCATGTGGATGGAAGAAAGATATTCATGGGTCCGGAAGAAAGCATCACCATACAGTCCAATCTCGGATCCACAATAGCCATGGCCTTTGATGAATGCCCTCCGGCACTGGCCGAGCGTGATTATGTGCAGACATCCGTGGATCGCACCACAAGATGGCTTGAAAGATGTAAAAAGAGACTGGATGAATTAAATGCTGCTCCGGGGACGGTCAACCCCGATCAGCTCCTTTTTGGCATCAATCAGGGTGCCGTATATGATGATATACGTATAGAACATGCCAAGACCCTTGCCGATATGGATCTTGACGGTTATGCGATCGGCGGTCTTGCGGTGGGAGAAAGCCATGAGCAGATGTACCACGTGTTAGATGAGACCGTGCCGTATCTGCCTAAAGATAAGCCTACATATCTGATGGGTGTGGGTACACCTGCCAATATATTGGAGGCGGTAGAGCGAGGCATAGATTTCTTTGACTGTGTATACCCTTCGAGAAATGCAAGACATGGTCATCTGTATACAAGACATGGCAGACTGAATATCAAAAATGCCTGCTATGCACGTGATGACAGACCTATTGAAGAAGGCTGTCAGTGTCCGACGTGTCGTAACTATTCGAGGGCATATATCAGACATCTCATGGTGGCTGGGGAGATGCTTGCGATGAGACTTTGCGTGATGCATAATCTGTATTTTTACAATAAACTCATGGCCGATATCAGGCAGGCACTTGACGAAGGGCGATATGCGGCCTTTAAGGCAGATCTTTTGTGCGATCTTGAGTCGGGACAGGTATGAGTATGTACGATGTATATCTGGTAGATGATGACAGACTCATATTGGAAGAGATAACGGATATAGTACCCTGGTCAGAATATGACTTTGAACTTATCGGCAGTAATACAGATCCGGAGGCGGCATTTGATGAGATATTGAAGCTGTCTCCTGATGTTGTATTCTGCGATCTTAAGATGCCTGTGATGGACGGCAATGAGCTTATAAGACGCCTTAAAGAAGCCGGATGCAAGGCGGAATTTGTCATGCTGTCAGCATATGACAGTTATGACAGTGTAAGAGCGTTTTATAAACAGGCCGGGTATGACTATCTTCTTAAGCCGGTAGATGTCGAAGAGACACGTATGGTGCTTGAAGGCCTGTATGTGAGATTGCTTGAGCTTAAGCCTGATGAAAATGATGCCGATGTCATGAATGTTGCGGGCAATGCTGATGGCTTTGATAAGCTTTTGACTTATATAGATAATAATTATGGTGAAAGGCTTTCTTTGGATTCGCTTTCCAAACAGTTCGGCTTTTCGCGCAATTATATATGCAAACTTTTTTCTAATAATCTTGGTACCACACTTATGCACCATATACTTGATATCAGGATGAAGCATGCTGCACAGATGCTTAAGGACAGTACGATACCTATAAAGGAGATCGCTATTATGTGCGGCTATGTCAATACTGTATACTTTTACAGAGTATTCAAGGAATACTATGGTGTTACGGCCAAAGAATACAGGGACGGTGCAGGGGATTGAGCAAGAGTCGCTATCTTTTTTTCTGTATACTATTCTTTATTTTTTTATCCATATCGGGGTGTGGCAAAGCAGGGACCCGGGTTACATTAAGGGCTGCCATGCCATATTCGGTAAATGTCATTAAACCTTCCGACAATTATTATATTAAATGGCTTGAAAAAGAGACGGGATATGATATTGAACCTGTCATCATAAGGCAGAAAAGCGGGGAAGAGTACCTGGCAAATCTCTTTGACCCGGATAGTCAATCCGATATTGATATTGTCATGTTCGGAGAAGGATTTGAGGTAAAAGAGGATGTTCTGACTTCATACAGAGACAAAGGTTATATATATACCGGAACAGATGACAGATTCTATTTTCCCAATTATGGCTCTGAAGCTGCAGGTGACTGTGCACAGATCATGTGGATCAATACAAAGTGGCTTGAAGATCTGGGACTTAGGATGCCCCAAAGTACTGATGATTTGCTTGAGGTACTGCGTGCTTTTAAGGAAAATGACCCTAACGGTAACGGCTTGCAGGATGAGATCCCTCTTTTGTCATGTGAAGATGATTATGCTTATTGCGCGTATGAATATATTCTTGAATCATATATATATAATGATCCGTATCATAACAGGATGTATATGGATGATGCCGGTAGCAGGGCGGATGCGCTGTGCAGTGAGCAGTTTCGTGAGGGAATGATCTTTTGCGGTGAACTTAAAGCAGAAGGGCTTATGAATGTGGAAGATGATGATTTTGATCTTCAGGCCATGGCGGAACTCATTAACAGCCCTGAAGATATAGTTGGGGCATTTACTTCGGATTCACTGTCTGAAGTGATATATAACGGCAATCCCGAGGTAATGGCTAGATATGTGCATGTACCGCCTCTCTTAGGACCTCACGGTGAAGTCAATGCTCTGCATGCAGATAAAAAACCTGCAGTGGGAGCGATCATATGTGCGGGATCGTATCATACGGCGGAGGCTGAGAGGCTTCTTGAACTTATGCTTTCAAAGGAAGCATCGCTTATAGCCAAATATGGGCAGGAAGGTGTCGACTGGGATTATTCGGAAGGTGTTGATGTAAGTATATACGGAACGCCTTCTACCATAGTCACGCATAAGTTTATTTGGAATATTCCGCAGAATGAGCATCTTAACGGTATCGGCCCAATGAATGTTCCGGGAGAGTATTTAAAGGGCGTGACCTGGAATGGTGTCAATTCCGATTCGGAATATATAGATGCGAGAGCGCAGATGGCTTATGCACAATATATTCCGGAACTTACATGCGACGAAATATATGATAGTGTATTTTCAAATTATACGGACTCATGTCTGTATGATTTCGTGGTAGGAAGAAGGCATGCAGACAGTGATATACAGTGGAAAGAATTCACAGATAAGGTGAAAAACATACGGGGAAATGACTGATGGACAGAATACATGGAGTGTTATGGAATAAAAGATTTGTTGCCGTGTTTGTCTGTGCAGCGGCACTGACGCTTGGCATGATGGGATGCGCAACAAAAAATACAGGTAAGGCCGTAGTCGGTGATGGTGGCGTCAGCCTTAATAATGCAGGGCAATATGAGGATGTTTCCAAAGAAGATCTTTATAAAGCTGCACTTTCGGAAGATGTACTTGTCGTATATACGGTATCGACCAGAGCGACCAAGACCAAGGAGGCTTTTGAGGCGAAATATCCGGGACTTTGCGTGGAGATAAGGGATATCAGAAGTCCGGACCTTGTACAGGCTGTTAAGACTAATCATGATTCGGGCGGTAATGAATGTGATGTGGTCATATGTAATGATAACAGCGGCACTTTTAAAAGTGAACTTGTGGATACGGGGATCGTCGTTCCATATTTGGCTTCTGCCATAAGGGATAAGATGAAAGACGGACATGCGACGGAATCGATATCATTTTTGGATGAAGCGGAGATGATATTCTACAATTCTGCTTTATATGATAAGGCACCTGTTAAAAATATCTGGGAACTTACGGAAAATCGATATAAAGGCAGGATATATATGCCCAATCCTTTAAGATCATTTTCGACATATGCTTTTATAGGTTCTGTTTTTGATCACGCAGAGGAACTTAAGGCTGCATATAAGGCATATTATGCCACGGACTATGATGATTCATTGGGTGATCCGGCGAAGCTTTTGATAAAGGAAATAGCCTCAAACGCTGTATTTACTAACAGCTCGGATGAAGTGATGGAAGCCCTCAATTCAGATTCGGCAGATATAGGTATCATGGTATCGAGTAAGTTAAGGTATAAGGAAATGGGCTACAGTATTGAGCCGGTATACAGCCTTGATCCATTCTGCGGTTGCAGGACTTCCATGGCGGTAATGCTTGCTGCCGATTCAAAGAATATCAATTCTGCAAAGCTTTTTATAGATTTTTTGGCAGGAGGAACGGATGGTGACACGGAGGGGATACGCCCTTTTATCACTGCGGGAACATGGTCGGCCAGAACTGATATACCGGATGGCAATGACGTCCCTATGGATAAGATAGATCTGATAGTTCCTGATCAGGACAGTCTTGTAGAGAACAGACCGGCGACCGAAGCTTTTCTGACGGATTGCCTTAAGGGGAGATAAGTGTGAAAAAGAGAGGGATTGTAAACGTATTTGTTTTTACAATGTCTATATTGTCGGTGTTTCTTCTGATGCTGTGGCTTTTCTTTTATTACATGACAAAGAGGGCTTTTGCTGTCAATATGGCGTCTCAGGCACAGACCATATCGGATTCGATCACTGAACAGGTTGAGAAAGAACTGCTTTCAATTAACGATACGGCATACTCTCTGGCACACTATGACAGAGTGATCGCCATGATGACGACCGAGACGACTGAAGAGTTCTATGAAAAAGGAAGGCTGGCAGCGACAAGAGCAGCGAGTATAATCGGCAATTATAATCCTGCTGATAATGCGATCGTGTTCAGACCGGATGGCCTGTTTTACAGGATCAAAGGACAGATGCCCAATACTGCGGCCAGAAGAATTTATTATCTTGTAAGTGAAAATGACAGGATCATCACTGTTACGGTCGATTCCACGACTTATATAGGCTGTAGTGAAAAGATAAATACCGGAACTGACAGATGCGGATATGTGGTCCTTTTGATGGAAGAGAGCAGACTTAATGAACTGATATCATCATATAATGACATCGGTTACATAGGTGTGGCCATATCAGCAGACGATGAGATCCTAAGCTCAAATGAGGATTTAGAATACGCGAAACTTAAGCAGCTGGCTGAAGAGAGCGTATTTTACAGAGAGAGAGCAATCGGGCTTACGGGATTCAAACTTCACATATACTGTACGAATACGGTTCCCGAGAGGCTTGAGAGATATTTAAGGATAGCTCTGCCTCTTTCTGTGTTTATCATGCTTTTAGTCATCGGGCTTTTTGTCAGATATTTAAGAGACCATATCGTGGAGCCTGTCAATAAAATCATCAAAAATACCGTGGATGCTCCATACAGTCCGCTTCCCGTGACGGGAGAGGAATACTTCGATGATCTTGTTAAGCATATCAATGATACGCTTGAACGTATAGAAGAGCGTGATCGTAAGCTGTATGAGTCCGATATGAAGATCAAGGAATCGGAACTTGCTGCCGAGCGGACGCTGATGTCGCTTTTAAAAAAGCAGATAAGTGCACATTTTACGGTTAACACCCTTAATGTTATAAGAGCATTGATCAATAAAGGAGACAAACAGACGGCTGCGGGAATATGTGATAAGCTTTCGGGATTGCTTCGATATGCCAATGCCGGTGATGAATACATATCTCTTATGGAGGAATACCGGGTCCTGGAACAGTATGTGTCGATTATGCAGATAAGATATCCCGATATCGTGGGTTTTGCGATTGAATCTGATGATGCAGCAGATGAATATCATATACCGCGCATGCTGCTGCAACCTATAGTTGAGAATGCCATCGTGCACGGACTTGCAGGAAGAAAAGGCCGGGTGATTATAAGTGCCGACGTGGATGGTGATCTGCATATTGTTATAAAAGATGACGGCCGCGGTATGTCGCAGGAAAAACTTATGGATCTTAAACGAAGGCTTGATTCGGATGATGAGCTTACTGATACGGATCTTAAGCATATCGCACTTGTTAATGTGCAAAAGCGTATTAAACTTGTGTGCGGTCAGGAATATGGCCTGGATATTGAATCCGAGGAAGGTGTCGGAACAACCGTAACTGTCATACTTCCTGCCGGGGCGCAGGCAGTATGAACCATCGCCGATTATGAGTCGGGTTCTAAAAAGGATAATATTTTATATAATCAGGATAATATAGTGCATATTTTTATCATCTGACATGGGATAGAATTTTAGAAGTTATAATTCTTACCTTTACGGTTGCCGATTTGGACCGCGCGGATTATCAGCGCAGTCCGAAGAGGCGCCGGACATAAGACAGAAAGACGTTAAGGAGGTCAGATGAATATTATGATCAAGAGAAATCGGGGGAGGTCGCGCTGCGTACGCATAATAGCTGCTGCCGTTATTGCAGCTTTTGCGCTTATCCTTCCTAAGAGTGATGTATTGGCGACTACTTCATTAAGCGTGGACAGTGTATCCGTAAATACTACGACAGGTATTCTGTCATATGAGGTTTCAGGTTCCGGAGAAAACCTGACCGTTATATTGGAATATCCGGGTGGATCTGTACAGTCCGGCAGAGAATGTAGAAGTGGGGATTTTTCGTACGGAGAATACCTTGCTTCGGGCGGAACGGGAACCTATAAGTGGTATGTGATCTATTGTAAGACCAATGCGGAGTTTAATGCTTTACAAACATCGCTTGGCAATAATTGGGATAATCTGTCGACATCGACACAGGGCTACGGTTCTTCGTTCTCATTTAAGAGCGGCTCTTTTGACTATACGGCTGCACCGCAGAGACTTGCTGCACCTACGATTAGCGGAGTGACGCTTGATGCCAATAAATATGCTGTTGTAAGTTACAATGCCGTAGATAATGCAGACGGGTATATGGTGTATTGCGAATCTCATAAGTCCGGATATGAGACTCAGTACTTTAATTCCTACAAGGTCACTGAGACTACATATACTGTAAGCGGTCATACCGCGGGTGATAACTTTGATGATATGGTGATCTACGTTGTTGCAGTGAGCGGAGATTATACGAGGTACGATAACAGCGTAGAATCAGCAAAGGTAACGATATATGCCGATGGTCATACGCAAGAGGGAAACTCGGGCGGAAGCTCATCATCAACAGAGAACAGCTCGACTGAGAGTTCATCAGAGAGCTCTTCTTCAAGCAGTTCTTCATCGGATACATCGTCAGAGAGCAGTACACCTGTAGCATCTGCTCCTGTGGCTCCCGCAATGACTGCCACTACATCAGGCGGGCAGAGCATTACCTCATGGAATTCGCTTGATAATGCGCTTAAGGCTGCGCCGCTCACGGGCAACAAGAGCGATCCTGTGCAGGTGACTCTTACAGGTGCTAATGCTACCATACCTGCGGATACATTTAAGGCGCTTTCGAAATCCGCATCACCCATGCATGTGCTTACCGGCAGTGGAATTGGGCTCACATTCAGCGGTGGCTCCGGATCAAGACAGGATTCTCTTAATGTGGCTTCAAGGGTACAGACGAATGCAAATGGTAAGACGATCGCATTTAGCAGCAATGCTTCATTGAATACAGTTACCGCATTGCACACGACTGTTCCTGACAATGTAAAGAGTGTACAGTTGTTCTTTGTCATTAATGGCAGACGTTTGGGCCTTGGTTCTGTTCCGGTGGTTAACGGCAGAGTGATGTTCCCTATCGGAGTACTTGGCACATATGAGCTTGCATACTAAAATTCATGATTTGTGAAATACATATATAAGTTACGAAAGCGGGAGATTCACTTTATGAGTCTCCCGCTTTTATAATGAGTAAAAATTTTTAAAAAATTATACACGGGCGTATTATTTTATGTTGCCATTTCCGGTTTTCTTACGTATAAATATATAAAAGGGGCTAATACTGCTCAAT
>JAEEGL016470772.1_pt1 | contig 29650 bp, 27 predicted proteins | sample 9134231 | NCBI WGS metagenome assembly JAEEGL01 (sample SAMN16246548, study PRJNA631951) | gut metagenome | biome: gut microbiome; feature: rumen; material: fiber-attached | host: Bos | place: Iran: Karaj | collected 2018-10
GGGGCGAAATAAAATTAATAAGAGAAGGAAATATAAAGTTTGCAGATATATTAGAATATCTAGGGTTATGCAATTAAATGAATTTTTAAATCATTATACTGCAATCCTTAATGAAAAAGGGTTTGAATCCGCATCACTTGATGTGGAGGTTTTGTTTTGCGAAATTTCTGGATATTCGAGAGTTGATTTAATTTCAAAGTCATACGATGAAGTTACTAAAAAACAAGAGCAAGCTTTTAAAAAGGTTTTTGAGAGAAGATTAAATCATGAACCTATCGCATATATACTTGGGAGAAAAAACTTCTGTGGTTTTGATTTTAAGGTCAATAAGAACGTTTTAATTCCAAGACCGCTAACGGAGGAAATTGTTAATTGTGTTGTTAGTGATGTTCAAGAAAATAAATTTAAAATGCGTGAACATATAGAAATTATAGATATTGGAACAGGCTCTGGTTGTATAATAATTTCTATTGTAAAAAATATTTTGAATTCTTGTATGAATTCGAAGTTTTTCTTTTTTGCGTCTGATATATCAAAAAAAGCGCTTAAATTAGCTAAAATAAATGCTAAATATTTTTGTGTAAATAACAATATAAGATTTTTAAAAGGGGATTTAAAATTTCCTAAAAATGTTCAATTTGATTATATAATCGCAAATCTTCCATACGTGAATGCTGAAGCTATAAAGTATGATAAAGATGAGCAAAAAGATTTAAAATTTGAGCCAAAATTAGCTCTTTTTCATAAAGATAATGGTTTTTATTTAATAAGAAAATTATTAAAGAAAATTACAAAAAAGAATCTATTAAAAGATGATGGATATGTATTTTTAGAAGTAGAGAAAGGGCAATCGGAGAGAATTAGATATGAATTTGATTGGTATTTTAAAGTCGAGGAAGCTTTTGATGGTAGAATTGTCAGATTAAGCAAAAATGTTGATTAAAATTGACATTTTTGTTTTGTTTTGGTAATATTTTATGGATGTTAATTTATGCATCTTTTTATTTTCTCTAAAGATGTAAAAAAGAACATTTATGCTTTTAATAATTGAGCATAAAAAATCTAATAAATTAAGAACTTAATATGTCTTATAAAATTCCTTCTACAGAAGAAATGTTAGAAGCTGGAGTTCATTTTGGACACCCTGTTTCTAAATGGCACCCAAAGGCAGAATCTTATATCTATACTGCTAAAAATGGTGTTCATATAATTAATTTAGCTAAAACTACAGAAGCTTTAGAATCTGTTATGAAAAAAGTTTCAGAAGTTGTTGCTGAAGGTAACGAAATTATGTTCGTTAGCACAAAGAAGCAATCTAAAGCTATCGTTAAAGCAGCTGCTGAAAGATGTGGTATGCCATACGTTACAGAAAGATGGCTTGGTGGATCTTTCACAAACTTTGGAACTTTAGTTAAATCAATTAAGAAATTAAATAAATTAGAAGCTGATAAAGCTGCTGGTGAATTTTCTAAATACACAAAGAAAGAAGCTGTTGTTTTAAACAGAACTATTGATAAATTAAACAGAAACCTTGGTGGTATCAAGAATTTAAAGAGATTACCTGCAATGGTATTTGTTACTGACTTAAAAGTTCAAGAAACAACTATTTTAGAAGCTAAAGTTAAGAGAATTCCAGTTATCGGAATTTGTGATACAAACGTAAATCCAGAAATGGTTGATTACAGAATCCCAGCTAACGATGATGCAATCAAATCTCTTGATATGATCGTAAACTTAATAGCTGATGCTGTTATTGACGGAAAATCTAAAGCTAAAAAATAATAATTTTTTCAATTATCTAACCAACTAATTAAAAAAAATAATATGTCTTTAGAACTTGTAAAAAAACTTAGAGATATGTCTGGAATGGGTATCGTAGATTGTCAAAAAGCTTTAAAAGAAGCTGGTGATGATTTCGATAAAGCTGTTGAATTAATCAGAAAAAGAGGACAACAAATAGTTAATAAAACTGCTGATAGAACTGCAAACGAAGGTATTATTACTTTCGCAGCATCTAGCGATAATAAAATCGGTGCACTTGTTGAAGTAGCTTGTGAAACTGATTTCGTTGCTAGAAATGAAGATTTTGTTGCTTATACAAAATTCGTTGCAAACGCAGTTGTTAATTCTGATGCAAACGACATTGATTCTTTAATGGCTGTTTCTTATGAAGGTAAAACTGTTAAAGAAGCTCAAGATGAAGTTATTTCTAAAATAAAAGAAAAAATTGAAGTTAAGAAATTTAAGAGAGTTACATGTCCAACTGGAGTTGTTGGAGCTTATGTACATTTCGATGGAAAGAGCGGAGCTATAATTTCAATTTCTAATACTTCTAATGTTGAAGCTGCTTTAGAAACTATTAAAGATCTTGGAATGCATGCTGTTGCTTTAAAACCTCAATATTTAAATACAACAGATATTCCTGCTGAAGTTGTTGCTAAAGAAAAAGAAATTTTAATGGCTCAACCTGATATGCAATCTAAACCAGCTGAAATCGCTGAAAAGATTGTTTCTGGAAGAATCAATAAATTCTATTCTGAAAACTGTTTTGTTGAACAATTATTCGTTAAGGATGATAGTAAAACAATAAAACAAGTTGCTGCTTCTCTTGGAGAAGGTGCTGTAATTGAAAATTACGCATTATTCGAATTATCTAGCGCTAACTAGAATTTAAAAAACACCTGATTTTCAGGTGTTTTTTAATTTTGAAAAAATTTATCTCTTGAAAAATTGGCTAAAATATGCTATAATTGTAGATAGGTTATGAGATACGGAATTTTTCCGTATTTTTTATTTTAATTTTTATTTTTAAAATGGTATAATTAAAATAATAAAAAGTTAAAAGGTTTTAAAAGGTTTAATGAAATTTAAATCAATTGAAGGTTTAAAAAATATAGAAAATAAAACAGTTCTTGTATACGCTGATTTTGATTGCGAGATCACGCCTGATGGCTCTATCGTTGATGATAGAAAGATTAGGGAACTTGTAAACACGCTTGAAAAGCTCATTTTCTCTGGAGCTAAAGTTTTAATTTTCTCTAATGAGACTGATAATGATAAGCTTGAAATTGTTTTGAAATATTTGAATAAATATTTGAAACTTAATTATAATTTTAAAAACAAGATTGTTTATTATAATAATTCTGATATTGATAGATTGGTGGATGTTTTAAATCTTGTTAGCTTTGGTGATATTGTTGTTGTTAAGAATTTCTTTGCTTATATAAATAAATATGAAAGAGTTAAATCTTGTCATGATATTGTAAAAAAGATTTCTAATTATTGTTACGTTTTTGTTTTTGAAAATTTTGCAAATCTTTTTACTAATGATTATTTTGCGGTTAATTTTTCTAGAAAATTAAAGACTTATTTTGGTATTTCATTTTTGAATAAGCTTGATAATTATACAAAAATGACTCCTGAAAAAAATAACTCTGTTGCAGTTGTTGGTGGTGAATATAATAATACAAAAATTGATTTTATTGAGAATTTATTAGTTCGCGGTTTTTACGTTATTCTTGGCGGGGAAGTTTCCTCTGTTTTTATTAAAGTTTTTCAAAATAAAATTTTAGCTAAACAAAAAAAGATCAATAAGAATTCTAGTAATCGTGTTCTTGGGTTAATTAAAAGATATAGAAGAAATTTAATTTTGCCTGTGGATTTTATGGTTTCTAGAACAAAAGATAAAAGTAATTCGTCTTATGTAAAAAGTATTGCTGATTTAAGTAAATACGATAATATTTATGATATTGGTCCTGAAACTATCAAGAAAAGCATTCCTTATATAAAGAAAGCAAAATTACTTATTTGGAGTGGGTTACTTGGCATGATTGAAGATAAAAAATTCTCTCATGGAAGTACACTTGTTGCTCAACTTTTCTGTAATAGGTCTAAAGGCTCTGCGTTTGGTGTTGTTGTTGGAAATAGAACTTGTAAGTTTTTGAGTGAGACTAAATATGGCGAAGACGTTGACTATTGTTTCTATGAAAAAGATACTTTTTATAGATTATTCAACGAAGAAGATACTCAAATTAAGTTTTAAAAAATACCACCTGTGTTTAGGTGGTATTTTGTTTTTTAAAAATTTTTTATTTCTGAAAAATGACATAGTGGTTGTTTTTTAGAAAAATCATCTTTGCGTACATCTATCCAACTACTATTTATTGTTTCAGGAGATACTACAACTTCGGTCCAGCTAAGGCTTTTACCATTACACTCTACGAGTTTACAAATGGTGTATTTGAAAGTTTCTATCCAGTTGTGAATGAAAACATGATATCCGTATTTGACGGCTTCGTCTCCAAGATTTTCTATGATTTCTATTAGAACTGGATCGTGTCTTGTGATAAAGCTTATTGAATCTTCTTCAACGCCTTTCATTATACTGTATGCTTTTTTGGCTTTTGAAGTTAGTATTTTTACTATATTTGTTTCAGATCCACTGCTTACCACATATAAACGATCTATTGGTATAGCTGAAACCAAAACAAGTTTTAAATTTTCTTTTTTCATAATTCCTCCTGTATAGTTTTATTTTTTACATTGTTATTGTTTATGTGTCAAATAAAAAGGAATATATATTGACAAAATTGTAAAAATATGCTATATTTATAGTGTCAGTATTGAGATGGAGCATACCGTAGGGGCGAGTCATGGTTCGGCTACAAACCACGTCCCAGCAGCTTTTGTAGTCAAGCGCTTTGTTTCTCTACTGACTTTTTTCGACTCTTTTAAAAAAGAGTCTTTTTTATTTGTTTTTTGTTTTTAAAATTGTATAATTAATTTATTGATATTTAAAAAGTGATTGTAATTTTTTATTGTTATTTTTTAAGTATTAATTTTAATTTATGAAATCCAATTGGAAGGTAGTGGAGAATATTGATTTTGATGATATTCCTGGTGTTGATCTTGATCGAAATGTTGCTCAAATGATTTTAAACAGAGGAATTAGTCCTGATGGTGTTCTCGATTTTTTGAGTCCGGATTATAACAATCTTTATGATCCGTTTTCTTTTTGTTTTATGGAAAAAGCCGTTGATAGAGTATATCAGGCGATTTCTAATAATGAAAAGATTTGTGTTTACGGTGATTATGATGCGGACGGTGTTTGTTCATCTGTTCTTTTGATTTCTTTTTTGAAAAAAATTGGTGCCGATGTATTTTCTTATATTCCAAATAGAGCAAAAGAGGGTAATGGTATGAATCTTAAGGCTATTGATTTTATTAAATCTCAAGGTGTTTCTTTGCTTATTACTGTTGATACCGGGATTGTAGCTTTTGATGAAACTGATTATGCAAACAGCCTTGGAATGGAAGTTATTATTACTGATCATCATGAACCTATTCCTGATAAATTACCAAATGCCGTTGCTGTTATTGATCCTAAAGTTGAGAATTGTGGTTATGCTTTTAATGATCTTGTTGGAGCCGGTGTTGCATTTAAATTTTGTGTAGCGTTAGCCAATAAAAACGATGATAAAGAGGAGCTTTTAAATTTTTTAAAATGGAATCTTGATATCGTTGCTATTGCTTCTATTGCAGATATGGTTTCACTTATTTCTGAGAATAGAACAATTGTGAAATATGGTATGATTGTTGCGAATAAAACAAGAAATCTTGGGCTTCGAGAGCTAGTAAAAGTTTGTTCCGGCGGTGTATTTAAAGAGATTTCTGTTAGTGATATCGGTTTTAAAATAGGGCCAAGGATTAATGCGGCTGGTCGTATGGATGATGCAAAAATTGCTTATGATTTATTTAGGTCAGATGATAAAGCAGAAGCTGAAAAACTAGCATTAGAGCTAGATAAAAAGAATGAAGAGCGTCAAAATGTTGTTGCAAATGCTGTAAAAAATTTTATAAAAAGTAATAAAGATTTTAAGGACAGAATTATTATCGCACATAATGATGAATGGCCTGTTGGTGTTGTTGGACTTATAGCTACAAAGATTCGTGATAAATATAATCTACCATGTTTTGCGATGACTACTGTCGAAGATAAAATGGTTGGATCGGGGAGAAGTTTACCTGGTTTTAATATTACAAAAGCTATGCAAGATAATGCTGATTTGTTTATAAAATTTGGCGGACATGAGCTTGCATGCGGTTGTTCTGTTGCTGGTAATAAGTATAATGAGTTTGTTGAAACAATGAAGGATTATACGGCAGAAAAAACAAAAGATATTGTTTTTGTAAATGATGTCGATATTGATATGGAGATTGATTTTGCTGATATTACGTTTGATTTTTATAATGATTTATTAAAACTTGAACCATATGGAAAAGGCAATGAAGAGCCAACTTTTCTTACAAAAAATGTTGAAGTTATGAATTTTTCTGTCTTCGGTAAAAATAATGATCATTATAAAGTAAATCTTCGCCAAGGTAAGGTATTTTTTACATGCTTTGCATTCGGTATGGCAGAAGAGTTATTTACTAAATTAAAAGTTGGAAATAAAATTGATCTAGTTTATAAAATAGAATTGAATGAATGGAATGGTTCTAAGGAATTGCGATTAAACTTTGTTGATTATGATCTTAATAATTAATTTAAATATATGTCTTATATAATTCATACAGACGGCGGATCAAGAGGAAACCCTGGTCCAGCTGCTATCGGTGTTGTAATCGATGAGAAAAAAGAAAACGGAGAAGTTGTAAACATTAAAGAATACAACGAATATATTGGTGAAAATACAAATAATCGTGCCGAATACATGGCGATTTTATGGGCTCTAAATTATTGTAAAACAAATGGTTTTAAGGAAATTGAATGTTTTCTTGATTCGCAACTTGTTGTTAGACAATTGAATGGTGATTATAAAATAAAAGACAATGGTCTTAAAAAAATTGCTGAAATGATTCATGAAATGTGTAAGAGTTTTGATAAAATTTCATTTACGCATGTTTTACGTGAATTTAATAAAGAGGCTGATAGACTTGTAAACGAAGCATTAGACGCATCAGGGAACTAAATTAGCACTCTTGATTTTTGATTGCTAATATTTTATACTTTTTGAGTAATTTTATATTTAATTTTGTTAAATGATAAAAGTTTTTGATGGTAAATTTAGCCAAAATTTTATAAAGATTTGTGTTTTGGCATATGAAATTGCAAAGGATGAATATCTACAAGAACATAGTATTGCTATAGAAAATGCTACAAAAGAGACTTTTGCGGATGTTTTAATTTCTCCAAAACATCTATTTTTAGCTTTATCAATTTATCCTGATAGTTTAGCATATTCTATTCTTTCTAAATTTAAAAAGATAAATAAAATTTTTGATGCAAATTTAGAATCTAGAATTGATGTAACGATGAAGGAATTTGGTTCTGATTTTAATTTGATAAAAGCAAAATTTGACGTTAATACAAACAAGATATTCGAGAGTTTATTGATGATTGCTGCTTCTTATGATCATTTTTATATAGGAACAGAGCATTTATTGTACGGTCTTTTAAAGAGTGAGGAACCTGAATTAAACAAAATGCTTGCTACTACTGGGATTAATGTTAATGAGGTACTGGAAACTACACTTGGAATTTTAAAGAGTATTTCAAATTTTGCTAATATTGCAGAAAATACTGATGTAAATTTAGGCGGTTTTTCAAAGAAAACTCCAGCTTTGGATTATTTTGCGATTGAATTAACAAATGAAGAAAAACAAAAGGAAATTGATCCAGTAATTTTAAGAGAGAAGGAAATTGATAGATTGGTTTATATTTTATCTAGAAGGTATAAAAATAATCCAATTTTACTTGGTAATGCCGGAGTTGGTAAAACTGCAATTGTAGAAGGTCTAGCTAAAAGAATTGCAAATAATGAAGTTCCAGATGTTTTAATTGGAAAGAGAATTTTTAATCTTGATTTAAACTCTGTTATTGCTGGAGCCTCTTTTCGTGGAGAATTTGAAACTCGTTTAAAAGATATTATCGAAGAAGTAAATTCTGATCCAAATATTATTTTGTTTATTGATGAAATTCATTCTATTGTTGGGGCTGGTTCAAATAACGGAACAGGTGATGCTGCAAATATTTTAAAGCCAGCTTTAGCTAAATCTAAAGTTAAAGTTATTGGTGCAACAACTTTTGAAGAATATAAGCAATTTATTGAAAAAGATGCAGCGCTTGAAAGAAGATTTCAACCTGTATTTGTAAATGAACCAAGCACAGAAGATGCAATTAAGCTTATTTCTGGTATTAAAGAAAATTATGAGAACTTCCATAATGTTGAAATTACAGATGAAGCTGTAGAGTCTGCTGTTAGATTATCAAAGAGATATATTACAGATAAATATTTGCCAGATAAAGCTATTGATTTAATTGATGAGGCGAGTGCTCGTGTAAAAGTTAAAAATTCGGTTGGAGATTCTTCTGTAAAAGAAATTCTCAAATTAGAAAAAACTTTAGAAAAATTAGATATCGAAAAAGATATTTTGATTGATAAAGAAGAATTTGATAAAGTTATTGATATTAAAAATAAACAGCTAGAATTAGCTAAAAAATTAGATAAATTAAAGGCTAAAAATAGCAAAAATAAGAAAAAACTTGGTGTTGTTGATGTTGAAGATATTGTAAAAATTGTATCAGATATGACTTCTGTGCCGGTTGATAATATTTTACATAACAATATTTCTGAAAAGATTACAGCTTTATCTGAAGAATTAGATAAACAAATAATCGGACAAGATGAAGTTAAAAAGACACTTGTTTCGTATATAAAAAGAGGCGTTTTTGAATCTAATTTTAGAGAGAAACCACTTGCAAGTTTTGTATTTATTGGTAAAACAGGAACAGGAAAGAGTGAAGTAGCAAAAGTTCTTGCAAAAAGTTTCTTTGATAAAGAAGATAATTTGCTTAGATTTGATATGAGCGAATATTCTGAAAATATAGGAATTACTTCACTTATTGGTGCACCTGCTGGATATATTGGTTATAGAGAAACTGGAGTTTTAACTGATTCAATCAAGAAAAAACCTTATAGTGTTGTAATGTTTGATAATATTGATAAAGCTCATCCAAAAGTTTTAAGTTTAATTCAAGAAATATTAGATTCTGGATATATAAATGACGCAACTGGAAAGAAAATAAACTTCAAAAATACTGTAGTTATTATGTCTGTTAGTGTAGATAATGAAGCTGTTGCGCAAGATAATATTGGTTTTGAAACTGCTAAAAATAATACAGAAAAGCAAAACAAGAAGAATAAAAACGAGAAAAATAATCTAGAAAAAGTTGTTGAAGATTATTTCTCTTCAGAATTTGTTGGTAAAGCTGATAAAGTATTATATTTTGAAGATTTAAGCGAGGAAGATTTAGAAAAAGTTGCAAAAATAAAGATTGATGATTTATCAAAGTATTTACCAGAAAAATGTGTAATAACTGTTTCTGATAAAGCTTTAAAGAATATAGCTAAAGAATCTATAAAGAAAAATATTGGTGCTAGAGGAGTTGAAACTGTTGTGTTTGATGAGATTGAAAATAAGATAATCGATATTTTTATTGATAATAATTTAGCTAAAGTTAAAGAATTAATAATTGATTTTGATAAAGAATTTATTGTTAAAACTAAATAAAGCTATAAAAACAGACCTGATTTTCAGGTCTGTTTTTTATTTTTAATTAAAAATTAATTTTTAGAAATGAATAAAATTGTTAAAATTTTGTTAGATATAATATTTCCAATTAAATGCGTAAAATGTGGGAGAGAAGGCGAGTGGGTATGCGGGAAATGTGTTGAAGAAAATTTTGCTAATATTAGCATAATAAATAAAACAAGAATAGATAATTTAACTTATGTTGATCAGGTTTTTTATTTTTTTGATTTTAATAACGAAATAATTCCTAAATTGATTCATTGTTTAAAGTATAAATATGCTTTTGATGTCGCAAGATTTTTAGCTAATATAACACAAAAAGCGTTGCATGATTTTTTATTAGATTATGATAATTATATTTTTGTTCCGATTCCGTTAAATAAAAAAAGATACAACGAGCGTGGTTTTAATCAGAGTGAGATTATTTTAAAAGAATTAAAAAAGTATTTGGGAGAAAAAATAGAAATTGTTGAATTACTTAAAAGAACAAGAAATACTGAACATCAGGCGAGATTAAAAGGTGAGGCGCGTGATAAAAATTTAAAAAATGCTTTTTGTGTTAATGAAAAAGAATTTGAGAAAAATAAAAATTGTAATATTTTTTTATTTGATGATGTCGTAACAACTGGAAATACTTTTGATGAATGTGCGAAACAATTGAGAAATGCTGGGCTTACTGGAAGAATAAATTGTCTAGCTATTGCGGGACAAAATTGATTTTGATAGGATAAAAAAGTAAATAATTATATGAAAAAACAATTTTTTAAAATAATTAAATATTCTATTATTTGTTTACTCATTGCAGGAATATTTTTTATTTTTTATTTGTTGTTTGAATGGCGATCTGTATCTGGCGATATAATCAACGATCACAATTTAGCGGAGAATTATGAATACGTGATAGTGTTTGGTGCGGCTGTAAAAGACAAAGAAACTCCAAGTGATATTTTGGCTGATAGATTAAAGAAAGCTTATGAAATTTATAAAGACGGAAAGGCTAATAAAGTTTTACTTTCTGGTGATGGAGCAAGAAACGGCTATAGCGAGACTATAACAATGAGAAATTATGCGATTAAGCTTGGTGTTAAAGAAGAAGATATTTTAGTTGATTCTTATGGAATAAATACTTATAATACTTGTTATAGGGCTAAAAATATTTTTCAGATAAATTCTGCGATTCTTGTTACTCAGAAATATCATCTTAATAGAGCTATTTATTTATGTGATTATGTTGGTGTTGAAAGTATTGGCGTTCCATCTGATTTGAATATTTATAAAAATATTAGAAAATTTAAACAGAGAGAAGTTCTTGCGTTTATCGCAAACTGGTTTAAAATTCGATATTATAAAATAAAAAATGTCTAAAAAAAGGAAAAAACTTTCAAAAGCAAAGAGAAAAAGAAGATTTATTATAACGTTATTTATAATGTTTATAATATCTTTATGGATTTTGTATCTGGTTTTTCTTTATATAAATAATACGATCTAGTATGTTTTTAGTAACTTTAATAAATATTATTGCACCAATATTAAATACAGCATATTTAGTATTGATTAATAGAATTCCTGGTAGATTTGGTTTATTTACTATTATTTTTGCTGTATTAAACGCTTTGTTTGGTACTGTTTTTATTTTTTACATAAAATCAAATCAAAAAGTTGCAACAAATTTATTATCATATTTTTTGTTTGTTGTTTCTGTTGTGATTTCATTTATATTTTTAAAAAATCAGGCTTTTAAAGTTATTTTTTATGTATTATTTTTTGTCTTAAGTTTGCTAAATATTTTCCATATAAGATATTTAATAAAACATAAAAAAGAGAATTATTTTTTAAACGATATAAATTATTTTACTTTTCTTATTTCATCGTTTTTAATTACTTCATCATTACTAGCTTTTAATATATTTATTGGGTTAAATAAAATATTGATAACATTCTTTATTTTTCTTTATTTCTTTATATTTTATTTCTGTATTTATTATTATTACGCAACAAAGATTAAGGATGTTTATAAATATATTTTTGTTTCATCTTTGATATCTACTGAAATATTTGTTGCTGTTTCATATTTGCCATATAGTTTTTATGTAAATGCTTTTATGGTGTTATTGTTTAACTTTTTATTAGCATCTGTTTCAAAAGATTATTTGTTAAATAAATTTAATTTGAAATATTATAAAAGATTGATTATTATTTGTATGGTGTTATTAGCTTTAGTTTTAATAACTGCCAAAACTGTTTAATTGAAAAATATGAAAAAAATTATAAATACAATTATTATTTGCATTGCTGTTACTGTAATGGCGCTTGTTGCTGGATATACTGGTAGCGTTATTCTTTTGACTTCTCAAAAAATTAATATGCCTTTTATTGGTAAGATTAATTTGGAAGAAATTATTCCACATAAAAATATTATTATTGAGAAAAAAGAACATGTTAGTGTAAATAGTGATACTCAATTGCAATCTGTATATAAAAGCACTCAAAACTTTATGGTATATATAGCAAAGAAGAATGTTAATGGTATATATACTAGCGCTGATATGATAAATAAAGGATTTGTATTTACTACAGATGGTTGGATTTTTAGTAATAATCAATCTGTGTTTGATAAAAATTCTGAATACGTTGTTATTTTAAATGATGGAGATGTTTTTGATGTTACAAATATCATGTTTGATAAATATGATTTTGTGCTTTTGAAGATTGAAAAGCAAAAAATGCTTGTTGCTCCACTTGTTTCATATAATGATGTAAATGTTGGTAGTACTGTTATTGTAAATGATTTGAATAACGGCGTAAAAACTGATTATGTTTCAAATAAAAATAATGGGATTATTAATATAACTGGTAAACAAAGATCTGATATTTGTTTATTTGATTTATCTGGTAAGATTATTGGTGTTTATGGTGCTGATTATGAAATCGGAACTGAAAATGTAAAAGTTTATTCAACTGATTATTTGAAAAATATTATATTTTCAATAAATTCTAAGAGTGAATATATTAAAAGACCTAATTTGAATTCTGTTTCTTTCTCTAAATTTGAAAAAGTTTTTGGTAGTTTAGAAAAACAACAAAATAGAATTATTGTTAATTCTGTAAATAAAGATAAGGATTATGGTTTTAAGGATGGTGATCTAATTGTTTCTATTGATAATGTTGAAGTTAGTGCTGATATGGAATTTATGTTACAAAAATATAATGTCGGAGATAAAGTTAGATTTACTTTATTAAGAAATGGGGAAGAGGTTGTTAATACTGTTGTTTTGGAATAAAAGAATTAGAAAAATAAAAAAAGAATTGCTATTTAGCAATTCTTTTTTTATTTGGTAGCGGGAGTTGGACTCGAACCAACGACCTCCAGGTTATGGGCCTGACGAGCTGCCTGCTGCTCTATCCCGCGATGTAAGTGTGTTTATTGTATAATATTTTTATTTATTTGTCAAATTTTCGCTGTTTTTTATTAATAAGAAGATTTAAGCTGATCTCTAACTCACATGTATGGGCTTCGTTTGTATTAGTCTGACTCCCGGTCGTATTTTTTTAAAAGTCCTCGCAAGCTCGGATTTTAAAAATAACACGACACGGACCACACGAATCTGGTTACGTGATCTAAGAAATAGGGAATCAAACTTATTTATAACCGGAAACGGAAAAATTGTGAAACAAGCCAAGAAGCTTATGGTTTTTGTTCGACTTAATATGATTGAGCTTCGGTGTCTTGTTTCAAATTTTTGTTTCCGGTTTTTTAAAGAGATTAAACTGACTTCTAACTTACGTGCACGGGCTTCGTTTACATTGGTCTGATCCCTGGTTGTATTTTTTTAAAAGGCTTCGCAGGTGCTCAGCTTTTAAAAATAACACAACACAGGTCCACACATATTTTATTACGCGACTTAATGGCTTTTTGATTGAACTTTTTTATTTATAACTGAAAATTGAAAAATAACATTTTTTCATCGCGGTATGAGAGCTTTTTTGGATAACGATATAATTTTGATTTTTTATATATTTGTGATAGATTTATTTGTATAATTATTATTTATTTTTTATGTTTAATATTGCTGAGAACGAAAAAAACATATTAGATTTTTGGAATAAAGAACAAATCTTTAAAAAGTCTCTAGAAAAAGAAGCTCCTCGTGGTGAATTTTCTTTTTATGATGGTCCTCCGTTTGCGACTGGTCTTCCTCATTATGGTCATATTGTTGCTTCTTCTATCAAGGATATGATTCCTAGATACATGACTATGCGTGGTTATCGTGTTGAAAGACGTTGGGGTTGGGATTGTCATGGTCTTCCTGTTGAGAATTTGATTGAAAAAGAGCTTGGTTTTAAGACTAAAAAGGATATTGAAGATTTTGGTGTTGATAAATTTAATGAGACTTGTAGAGCCTCTGTTTTTAGATTTGCTGATGAATGGAAAGCTTTTATTCCAAAGGTTGGTAGATGGGTTGATATGGAAAACGACTACAGAACTATGAATCCTGAATTTATGCAATCTACTTGGTGGGTTTTTAAAACTCTTTGGGATAAGGGATTGATTTATGAAGGTCATAAGGCTATGCATGTTTGTCCTAGATGTGAGACTACTCTTGCTAATTTTGAAGTTACTCAAGGTTATAAGGATATTTCTGATTTGTCTGCTACTGTTAAATTTGAGTTGGTTGATGAACCTAATACTTTTATGCTTGCTTGGACTACTACTCCTTGGACATTGCCTGGTAATGTAGCTCTTGCTGTTGGTAAAGATATTGAATATTCTAAGGTTTCTTTTGAAGGTGCTAATTATTTTGTTGCTACAAGTAGATTGGAAGCTGTTTTTAAAGATAAAGAATATCAAGTTGTTTCAAAATGTAATGGTATTGATTTGTTACATAGATCTTATAAACCTGTTTTTGATTATTTTGTTAATGATGAATCTATTAAAAATAGGGAAAATGGTTGGAAGATTTATGCTGGTGACTTTGTAACTACTGAAGATGGTACTGGTATTGTTCATATTGCTCCTGCTTTTGGTGAAGACGATATGAAGCTTGGTCAAGAAAATGATTTGCCTTTTATTCAACATGTTAGAATTAATGGTACTTTTGTTCCTGTTGTTGCTAAGGACTTTGGTGATGGTCAAGTTAAACCCAAAGAAGATTCTTCTTTAATGGATGTTGAGATTGTAAAGAATTTAATCTCTCGTGGTAAATTATTTGCTAAAGAAAAATTTAAACATTCTTATCCTCATTGCTGGAGATGTGATACTCCTTTGCTTAACTACGCTACTAGTTCATGGTTTGTTAATGTTAAAAAGATTCAACCTAGATTAATTGAAAATAATAAAAAAGTTCACTGGGTTCCTGAGCATATTAAAGAGGGTAGATTTGGTAAATGGATTGAAAATAGTAATGATTGGGCTATTTCTAGATCTAGATTTTGGGGTTCTCCAATTCCTGTTTGGAGATGTGAAAATGAAGATTGTAAGCATGTTGAAGTTATTGGTGGTGTTGAAGAATTAAAAGAAAAATTGGAAAAAGACGGAAATAATAGAATTTCTAAAACTACAAGAGAGGATGGAAAGGTTGTATTTATTGATAATACAACTAATGCAGAATTTGATTTACATAAGCATATTGTTGATGGAATTACTTTTACTTGTCCAAAATGTGGTAAAACAATGAAAAGAATTCCTGAAGTATTTGATTGTTGGTTTGAAAGTGGTTCTATGCCTTATTCTCAACTTGGATACCCATTTACAAACAAGGAAAAATTTGAAAATAGATTCCCAGCTGATTTTATTGCTGAAGGACAAGATCAAACTAGAGGATGGTTCTATACTTTAATGGTGCTTGCTACTGCATTATTTGATAAACCTGCTTTTCAAAATGTTATTGTTAATGGTATTGTTCTTGCAGAAGATGGTCAAAAGATGAGTAAGAAATTAAAGAATTATCCTGATCCAAATATTGTTTTGGGTAAATATGGTGCAGATGCTTTGAGATATTATCTTCTTTCATCTCCAGTTGTTTCTGATCAAGATTTGAATTTCTTTGAGAAAGGCGTTGAAGATGTTGTAAAGAAAGTTATTTTAAAGCTTGTAAACGTTTTGGATTTCTACAAAATGACTTCTACTTCAATAGAAGAATATAATGAAGAAAATTTAAATAATAATTCTGATAAATGGATTATTGCTAGATTAAATGAATTGATTAAAACTACTTCATTAAATTGGAATCAATATTATCTTGCAGAAGGTGTTCGTGCTATTGAAGTGTTTATTGATGATTTATCTAATTGGTATGTAAGAATCAATAGATCAAGATTTAAGACTGGTGAAGATAGAACTATTGCGTTATCTGTTTTAAGATATGTTTTATCTAATCTTTCAAAGGTAATTGCTCCTGTAATGCCATTTATTGCTGAATATTTATATAAAGAAATAGACGGAAGACTTGAATCTGTTCATTTAGAATCTTTCCCAGAATATAACGAGATTTTGATTGATAAGAATTTATTAAATGAGATTGCTTTTGTTCGTAATATTGTTAGTCTTGGACTTTCTATCAGAAAACAAAAGAATGTTGCGGTTAAACAACCTTTAAATAATATAACTGTCGTTGCTAGTGATGCTCAAAAAGATATTATTATTAGAAACGAAGAAGTTATTTGTTCTGAATTGAATATTAAAGAAATTAATATTGCATCTAACGTTGATGAAATTGCTAAAATGCAATTAAAGCCAAATGCTAGAGTTCTTGGACCTAAATTTGGTAAACAAGTTCAAGTTATTATTAATAAGATAAAAGCTGGTGAATTTGAAATGGCTGGTGAAGTTATAAAAGTAAAGCTTGAATCTGGCGAAGAATGTAATGTCGATTTAGCTGACTGTGAAGTAAGTTATATTGGTCTTGATGGTATCGATGTAGCTTCTGATCATGGAGTCGTTGTTGCATTAAATACTCATATCTCTGAAGAATTAAAACTTGAAGGTATTGCTAGAGAAGTAATTTCAGCTATTAATGATCTTAGAGCTAATAAAAACTTAACTCTTGCTGACAAGGTAGATGTTGAATTTTCTACTGATTCTGACGATATAAAGAATGCTATTGAAAATAATAAAGATTTAATTTTAAATAGTGTTGCAGCAAATAGTATTGAATTTAATGCTAATGTTAGCGGAGAAATTGAATTAAGTTCTGGTAAAATTAGTGTTGAAATCAAATAATATAAAGACAAGAAAGTGGATTTTATCCGCTTTTTTGTTTTTAAGGAAAAGTTTACAAAAACTCAAAAATATGGTATAATATAAATATAAGGTTTAATTTAACATAAATAAATATGATATTTGGTAAATTTAAAAATGAAATAAATAACACAACAAAGAGTATAAAAAATACAGAAGAAGATATGAAAGATGTAAGTGAAAGAGTAAAAGAAACGGTTGGTAAACTTAATGAAACATTAAAACAACATGGTTTCGAGGTTGAGGAAATGTCAGATACAGATGGTGTTGCTTATAACGCTGATAAGAATATTACAATAGCTTATTCTTGCACTAGCCATTGTGACTTTGCTGTTGCGTCTTTTAATAAATCTAAATATGAAGTATTAGCTGAGTATTTTAAAGATACAAGAGAAAGAAGAGATTTTTGTATAGGTGGTTGGGCGTATCGTAAAGTTATGGAAGATGGAGATATTACTGGACTTTGTAATCACGATCATACTTTAGCTGAAATATCTAGTTTTTTAGAGAGAATATAGTTAAAATCTTGCGAAAGCAAGATTTTTTATTTTTATTTTTGTTTGTTAAAATATAGATATAATTTATTTTATGCTAGATATTCATACAAATTTATTTATTATAAAACAGCAAGATTTTAAAGATCTTGATAGGATTATTACGGTATTTACAGAACATTACGGAAAGAGGACTATAAAATTAACTAGTTCTTATAAGTTTTTGTCGAAATTAAATTCGAATTTGCAAATGTTTTCGGTTGTTGATTGTGATATTGTTATTTGTAAAAATTTTGATAAGGTTTGTAACGCAAGTGTAGTAAATGTTTTTGAAAATATGTTGACTGATATTAGAAAAAATATTGCATACGTTTTTGTTTCTGAAATTATCAATAAAGAGATGGATTTTAATTTTGCTGATAAAGGTGTTTATGATCTTTGTATTGATATTTTCAATAAAATTAATGCGGTTAAACTACCTGAAAGTACTTTAAGTACAATAGATTTTAAAAAAGATACGGAATTAATAAAAATTCTTTATGAATTTGTCGTAAAGTTTTTAAAATTAAATGGTTATTCTGTGCGAAAAATAAAGGAAAAAATTGAAAATAAAGATGATTTTTTTGAGTTTGTGTGTCATAATATAGAAAAGCAATTAGAAGTTGAAATCTTCTTTAGCTAATTTTTAATATAAAGGTATGAGTGAAGAAAACAACAACAATGAAACTTTAAATGAGCTTTTAAAAGCTGAAAATAGAACGATTCCGGAAGATATTTTTGAAAATAAAAAGACAGATATTATAAAACCAAAAAGAAAAACTTGGGTTAATGTTGTTTTGATTGTATTAACCGTGATTTTGATTGCTGCAATTTCTGTTGCTGTTGTTATTCTTGTAAAATTTAATAAAACAATTGATAGAACTCCTGTAAGTAGCGAGGGAAATAAGATTGGTATTGATATTAATAGTTTGAACGGTGTTGATGAAAATGGGCAAGTAAAATATGATATTTTCTTTACAAATACAGAAGATAAAAAAATGAAAGATGTTTCTCTTTCTGTGAGATTTCCGTCTGAATTTTCTTATGTAAATTCTAATATAGATCCTGATTTTATGAATGATGAATATATAAAATGGGATTTGGGAGAATTGGATCCAAATGATACAAAAGTTTTATCACTTGAAGGTGTTTTGTTTGGCGAAGTTGGCACTGAAAGCGTAATTTCGGCCGTTATGGATTATGGTTTTGAAGGTATTTCAGCGACTTTTAGAAGCGTAAATTCTTATAGTATCGGTATTAATAAAGCTATATACGACGTAATTATAGAGAGAGATGATATTTTCTATAAGGATCAAGAATTTAAATATACTATAAAAGTTAAAAACAATACTGCAAAAGCATTAAAAAATGTAAAACTTTCTTTAGATTTTTATGGTGATGATTTTAACGTAAAAAGTTATAGTGAAGAGCCTACAGAAAACTATGGAAGCGGATATGTTGGCTGGACTTTTGATATGAGTAAAAAGCAAGAAACAGAAGAAGAATATTTTGATAAAATTATTGAAATTACTGGGGTTGTAGAAAAGGATAATGTTGATACTGTAGGTTTTGCTATTAAGTCAGGAGTTAAGTCTGAAAGTGCGGTGAATAACGTCGAAGGAATAGATACAATTTTTTATAAGGAAGATTATATTAAAACTTCTGCCGCAGGTTTGAATTTTGTGATTAATGCAAATGGAAACGAAATAAATAAAGATGAGAATGCTTTAATAAGTGTTAATGCAGATAAAGAGTTTGAAATTGCTTTTAAATACAATAAATTAAGTGAGGATGCTGTTTTTAAAGATCTTAGATTAAATGTTGAATTTTTAGGGGATAATATTATTGATACTGATATGAATTTTGGCAAAAATAAGCCAGAAATTTCAGAAATAAAAGATGATAAAAGTTCTAATATTATCTTAGAGTGGAATGGTAATAATTATAAGGATTTTAAAGATATTGGAACTGAAGAAAAAGAATTAAAATTTTCTTTTAAGATAAATAAAGATTTATTAAAGAATTATAAAGAAGATGGTTTTTTGTCTAATGTTAGGGTAAATTTATATGGTAAAAATACTGATAAAGATAAGGAAATTACTATAATTGGCGATAGAAAGTTTAAGGTAGCTATTGATACAGATCTAAAAGTCACAACATCTACTTCAAATACAGGATTAAAAGCAGGGGAAACATCTGGTCCGGTAGAAATTTCTTATAAAATTAAAAATACTTATAATAAATTATCAGGTTTTGGAATTACATTCTTATTACCAGAAAACGTAGAATATACAATGGATAATGCATTATCAAGATCTGTTCGTGATGAATATAATGCTGAAAATAGAAAAATTGTTTGGGTGATTGGTGACGTAAATCCTGGCGATGAAATTACTGGAAAGTTTTTTGTGAATGTAACGCCAGCCGGTGATAGTAAAGGCAAAAACGTTGATCTTGCAAAAGATATAAATATTACTTTCAAGGATATTACAATAAATAAGGATTTTTCTATTGGTATTGAACCAATTATCAGCTCTCAAAAGGTAAAATAGTTGATTTTTTCTTAAAAATATGCTATAATAGTAGTATGAATTATTTTTTGGGAGGAATTTATGGAAAAGGAAGATAAGTTTCAAATTTTTGGTCCGGTCTTCGATGATACTGGGATGTGTACGATAGAGTTGTTATACTCTACGTCAAACCCAGACGTTGCTGTTCGATTCTTTTCGAACGCGCTGTCGAAGGCGGGTGAGTATAAGGGATCTTATTCTCTTAGACAAAACGGCGAAGTTATCGCTGTTTGCAGATGAACGAGATCCTTTAAAACGCGTCTTTGTGACGCGTTATTTTTTTTTAAAAAATTTTGCAATTTTAGAATATTTTTTGTAAGATTTAAAGAATTGATTTTTAAGAAAAATATGAAAAATTTTGAACTTATTAAAACTAAAGGTAATGCTCGTCTTGGTAAATTGATCACATATCATGGTATTGTTAATACACCATGTTTCATACCAGATGGGACGCTTGGTGTTGTAAAATCATTATCTATTCCTGATTTGCATGATATTAATATGGAAATTATTCTTGGAAACACATACCATTTGATGATTAGACCGGGGATGGAAATTATTAATGAAGCTGGTGGTCTTCATAAATTTATGAATTGGGATGGTCCGATTTTGACTGATAGCGGTGGATTTCAAGTGTTTTCTCTTGGAAAAATAAGAAAAATTACTGAAGAAGGTGCGACTTTTCGCGATCATTTGAGTGGAAATAAATTTATGTTAACACCTGAAAAGTCTATTCAAATCCAAAAAACATTGGGGTCTGATATTATGATGACACTTGATGAATGCGTGGATGCAAGCAAGGATTATAAATATTTCAAGAGATCCGTTGATAGAACATTACGTTGGGAAGAGAGATCACTTAAAGAGGCAAGAAATGGCGTGGTTGGTAATAATCCAGAACAACAAATTTTTGGTATTATTCAAGGTGGTAAATACGAAGATTTACGTAGATATTCGCTCGAAAAAACAACGCAAATGGATTTTGATGGGTTTGCGATAGGCGGTGTCTCTGTTGGTGAATCGAGAGAAGATAAATATAACGTTTTACGTTGGGTAACTCCACTTATGCCAGCTGATAAGCCTAGATATTTAATGGGGTTAGGGTATCCAGAAGAAATTGTTGAAGGCGTAAAACAAGGGGTTGATATTTTTGATTGTGTAATTCCAACGCGTAATGCAAGACATGGTCAATTATTTGTAAATTTGAAGCTTAATTCACTTGATGATTTTGGTTATGATGTTTTGAAGTTGAGAAATAGTCAATACAAACATGATTTTACTCCAATAGATCCTGATTGCGATTGTTATACTTGTAAGAATCATACAAAAGCTTATTTACATCATTTATTGAGCGTAAATGAAATACTTGGAATGAGACTTATGACATTACATAATCTTAGATTCTATATGAGATTAATGGAAAAATGTCGTGAATATATCGCAAAAGAATAAAAACAAGGACTAGTCCTTGTTTTTTAATTTGTATTTGATAGAATCTTAAAAGGAGGAAAAAATGAAGGATAAATTTTATGATGAATATGACCCTATTGTAGAAAGTTCTATAGTAGCGTCTTTTCTTGTTGTTGTGTATTCTGCTTTTATCATCTTTGTTATACTTAATGTAATGCGAGGTTTTATAGCTGATGTTCAAACAGAACCTGCTATAAAAGAAAGAATTACTTTTGTTCGTACTTCTACTACTTTAGAGAAGCCTAAAATTTTAAAGAAAGCATCTTATAAATTTTTTGCTACTCAAAAGCTATATTGTTTGCCTGCGGAAAAGTTTTATTTAAGAAAAAGAATAAAAACTATATACCTAGGAAGACAAAATTTTAGCCATAAGTCGTTGAAATATAATTACAATAAAGTTAATAATCAATTAAGCAAGAGACACGCGTTTTCCAATAAGGTTTTTAGGAAGGAATCTGGAAATATTTCATTTCTTTCCTGAATAATTACCGAAAAGCCATTAATATAACGGCTTTTTTTATTTGTGATATAATAATAATATGAAAAATAGAAATAAAATCATCATTTTAATTGCAGTGTTAGGTATTATTTTTATAATTATCAAAGTTTTTGGTAATAATAAAAATAATAATAATATCGAAGAAAAAGCCAAGAAATATTGTATTGACAATGGTTTTGAGTATCGTGAGGTGGTTAGTTCTGATGGCGGAATATTGAAACAATGCAAAAATGGTGATAGTTTTATTAATGTTATTGAATTTTATAATTTACAAAAATAATATGAATAAAATTTATAAATCAAATAAAGATGTTTTTATAGCTGGTGTATGTGCCGGAATTGGAGAAGCTTTTAATATTGATGCTACTATTATTAGAATTATATTTGTTGTATTTGGAATATATGGTCCCGGAATTTTATTATATATTTTACTTTGGATTGTATTACCATCTAGAAATGAAAGAATAGAAAATAACGCAGAGAATAATACTAATTTTAGTCAAAATGATGCTAATTTTAGCCAAAATAATTCTAGCGAAAATACAGAAAAGAATAATGTTTATGAAATGAAAAAGGAAGGCGATTCTTATACTGTAAAAAGAACTAATAAATCAAGAACAATCTTTGCAGTTATTTTAATTGTGTTAGGTTGTGTTTTGATTGTAAATAATCATTTTGGAATTTTAAATATAGTATTAGATATTTTTGACCTTAGAATATATTGGCCAGCAATCTTTATTATTTTTGGTCTTATATTATTATTCACAGGAAAAAAGAGTATAAAATCAGATAAAAATGATCAAAAGAAGTAAAAAATATAGATTTTTAGAGATTTTTCCTGGTGCTTTTCTTATTTTTATATTTGCTTTTTTAACTACTTTTAGTTTTATAACACCATTAATCGTTATTTATTTTATTATAGTTTACGATCTTGTTTGGTTGTTTAAGATTATTTATAAAGAAATTACACTTCTTATTTCGTATAGGAAGTTTAAAAAAGCTATCAAAATTGATTGGTTTGAAAAATTAAAACAAGAAAAACCTAATGAATGGCAAAATATTTACCATATTGTTTTGCTTCCTACATATAAGGAACCTATTGAAGTTATTGAAAATTCTTTAGAAAAAATAGCTAATTCTAGATACGATTTAAGCAAGATGTTTGTTGTTTTAGCTGGAGAATTTGCAGAAGGTGAAGATTTTGTTAAAAAAGCAGAAATTATAAAACAAAAATTTGGTAATAGATTTTTTAGATTTGAATATACCGTTCATACTTTGCAAGAAGGTGAAATTCAAGGTAAAGGATCAAATTGTCATTACGCTGGAAAGATTATTAAAAATATTTTAGATACTGAATATCCTGATATTCCTTATAAAAATATTATAATTTCTAATTTAGATGTTGATACAATTGTGCATGAGCAATATTTTGCGCATATTTCGTATTTGCATTTAACAATTAAAAATCCAGAAAGAACTAGCTATCAGCCAGTTGCTTTGTTTAATAATAATTTCTGGGAGTCTACTTCTACAAATAGATTGATATCACGTGGTACAACATTCTGGTTATTGTCTGATTTTGTAAGAACAGATAATCTTTCTACGTTCTCATCTCATTCTATGAACTTCAATGCGCTTGTTGATGTTGGTTTTTGGCATAATGACGTTGTTTCTGAAGACTCTAGAATTGGGTTCCAATGTATAAATTATTATAACGGTGATTATAAGATTCAACCGGTTTATATTCCTGTTTCTCTTGATATTGTTGATGATGGAAACATTATAAAAAGTATTAAAAATCAATATAAACAACAAAGAAGATGGGCATATGGAATGGAAAATTTCCCATATCTTGTTACAGAGTGGGGAAAGAATAAGAAAATGCCTTTTAAAACAAAGTTTGTTTATATCTTTAATCAATTAGAAGGTGGATTTTCATGGGCTGCAGCACCGATTATAATGTTTGTTTTCGGATTTTTGCCTTTATTTATTGTAAATTCTACAGGTTTTTCACGTTCTATAATTGTTAGAAATGCTCCATTTATTTTGGAAACAATTATGAAAGTCGGAATGCTTAATATGGTTATTAATTCTGTTGTTTCGTTCTTTTTAATCCCAAAGAAAAAAGAAAAAGTTAGTATTTTTAAATATATTTTATTATTTGCAGAATGGCTTTTGATGCCGGTTATAACTATTGCGCTTGCCGCATTCCCAGCAATAGACGCATATATGAGACTTATGCTCGGTAAATATATGGGATTCTGGGTAACTCCAAAGACTAGAAAGACTAAAAATTAGGAAGAATTAGATAAATATTGTATAATATTTGTATTAGAATAAGTTAAATATAATGATAAAAAAAGAGGTTTTAAAACATATTGATGGTATTTATAGAGATATAAAAAGCATTAAGATTCAAGGAGCAACAAATATTGCAATAGCCGGAATAGAGGCTGTTGTTTTTGCTGCCAAAGTAGTAGAAGTTGAAGATAAAAGAGATTTTATTGATTTTATTACTAGAGTTAGTGAAAAAATAAAAGATTCAAGACCGACAGAACCAATGATGTTTAATGGTTTGAAATATATTTTATTTAATCTTGAAAAAGATAAAACAAAAAATTTGCCAGTTATTAGAAAAAATATTGTAAAAAATGGAGAATATTTTCTAAATTTAATTAATAAGACTACTGAAAAATCTATAAAAAACGGTGCAAAACTTATTAAAGATGGTTATAATGTTTTAACGCATTGTCATTCTAGTTGTGTTGTAAAAACTTTTATTGAAGCAAAGAAAAGAGGGGCTAAATTTCGTGTTTATAACACTGAAACAAGACCTTTATATCAAGGAAGAATAACTTCTATGGATCTTGCTAAAAATAAAATTAGAAATACTATGGTTGTTGATTCCGAGGCTCCATTTTTGATTTATGATAGTGGAGAAGATGATCAATATAAGATCGATGGAGTGTTTGTTGGATGTGATGCGATTGGTATAAGTGGAGCTATGATAAATAAAATTGGAAGTTTTGGTATTGCAACAGCTTGTTATTTATCAAAAATCCCGATTTATGTTTGCGGTAGTTTATTAAAGGCTGATATGACTAATGAAATTCCTGTTGAAAGTCGTGATTTTAGAGAAGTTTGGAAAGCGGCTCCAAAAGGATTAAAGGTGTTAAATTTTGCTTTTGATCTAGTTCCAGCAAAGTTTATTACAGGTTTTATAACTGAATTCGGTCTTATAAAACCAAAGAATGTTAAGAAGGTGATTAAAGAAAAATATCCTTTTATGTATAATAAAATATAAAATATACCTGTGGAAAAGTGATTTTATTGGCTAATATTAGCTAATAAATTTATATATTGATTATAGTATTGTATATTGTTATATTCTATATGATTTTTTTTGCCTTTAATTAAAGGTTTTTAATAAATTAATTACGAAAATATGCAATTTGACGACGAAGAAAACAAAGAAGAAGATTATTTCGACGGAGACAATGAATTCTATGATGAAGAAAATGCGTATTTCAACGATGATGACGATGAAGACGAATTAGAAGGATTTGGTTTTGACGACGAAGAAGAAGATGAAAAAGAAGATTATTTTGATGAAGAATAATTGATTTTAAACTTTGTTTTGAAGTTAAATAAAGCACCTAATATTTGGTGCTTTTTTGTTTTTTGAAAATTTTGTAAATAAAAAATCCGCCAAATCAGGTGTGGTTGACGAATGTTGTGGGGTTATATAGCTATAAGGAGATGAATTTTTTAACTCATTTTATTTTTAAAATTTATTTTTATTATTCTGTAAAATATGCTAAAATTATAGCTAGCTAATATTTAATATTATATTAATGAACTCTAATTTATACGACCCTGAAGACAACGGAAGTGGTTATGCTGACGAATTTATCCCTGGTCAAAAAAGACCTTATAAAGCTTTAAGTAATGTTGATGATATTAGTGATTCTTATAAAGAGATGACTGGTACTGATTCTGATGGATACGGCGATGATGATGAATATGATGATGATTACGATTGGGAATAATTTATAAATAATAATAAAAAAGGTGTATGAAAAATTTTCATTTAAAAGTTAAAAAATTAAATATTGAGGACGGAAACTCGTTATTTGTTATGATTAACGATTCTGACGCTTATGCAAATGGCTTAAATTCTGTTGATAAGGTTAGTCTTTCTTTTAAAAACAAAGAGGTTGTTGCAGAAGTTGTCGTTAGTTCTGATGTCCCAAGCGGATATATTGGTGTTTTTTCTGATCTTTGGAAAAAATATAAATTAAAAGATAACGATATTTTAAAAGTTTCTTATACTGAAGCTGATCCTAAGGCTGTAGAGGCTCTTAGAAAAAGACTTCTTGGTAAAAAGTTAAACGAAGAAGAAATTCGTTTAATTATAAAAGGTATTGGTGATGGTAGTTTTTCTGATATTCAAACTACTTATTATGTTGCGTCATCTCTTTTTATGGAACCTACTTTAAAAGAAATGTATTATACAGCCAAAGTTATGGCCGAGGCTGGTGATACTTTTAATTTTGGTAGAGGTATTGTTGCTGATAAGCATTGTATGGGAGGCGTTCCTGGTAATGAAACTACAATGATTATTGTGCCGCTTATTGCGTCTCTTGGAATTAAGATTCCTAAGTCTTTTTCTAAAGCTATTACAAGTCCTGCTGCTACTGGAGAATGTGTTAATACATTGATGGATATTGAATTTGAAAAAGATAAAATTTATAAAATCGTTGAAAAAACTGGTGCTTGTTTGATTTGGGGCGGTGGATTAAGTCTTGCTCCTGCTGATGATAAGATTATTAAAGTTACTTATCCTGTTTCTGTGGAGCCTCATTCAAAAGCCGTAATTTCTATTATGGCCAAGAAAGCCGCTATGGGTATTACTCATTGTTTGATTGATCTTCCCGTTGGAAAGACTGCAAAAATTCACACTATTCAAGATGCTCAAGATTTAAAGAAACAATTTGAATATGTTGGTAAGCAGTTTGGAATGAAGATGTGTGTTGAAATTACAGATGCTAAACAACCTATTGGCGCTGGTATTGGTCCAACTTTACAAGTTAGAGAAGTTCTTAGAGTGTTACAACAACATCCTAATAGGCCAATAGATCTTGAAACTAAAGCTTTATATCTTGCTGCAAAATTAATTGAATTAACTGGATATTGCAGAAAAGGTCAAGGTCTTAAGATTGCTACTGAACAATTAAAACTTGGTAGAGCTTGGGAAAAAATGAAAGAAATTATTAAAGCTCAAAACGGTAAGCCTGTTGAGTCTGAAAAAATGCCTCTTGGAAGCGTTGTTTATGAATTTAAAGCTAAAAAAGACGGTATTATAAAAGATGTTGATATGAAATATTTAAATATTGTTACAAGAAGTCTTGGTTGTCCTATAGAAGAAACTGCTGGTATTTATTTAAATAAAAAATTAAATGATTTTGTTGAGAAAGGCGAAACTTTATTTACTTTATATACTGAAAGCGAGAGTAGATTAGAAGATGCATTAGCTCTTCTTGAAGATAAAAATTTCTATAAAATTTATAACTAATTGTTACTTTTTTAAAAATCGTTCGTTATATTATTTGACATCTAATAAATAACTAATTAATAAATAAATAAATTATGTCACAACAAGATGATAGAAAACAAAGATTATCTGATGTAATCTTTACATTATGCATATTTGCAATCGTATTTTTAGTAAGTTTATCTACATTTTTTGTATTTGAAACAAGAAATGTAATAAAAGAAAATAATTATATCGGTAAAAACATTGATGTAGCTGATTCAATGACTTTCTCTGGAGAGGCTACTATGAAAGTTTCTCCTGATATCGCAAGAGTAAGTATGGGATATTATTCTGAAGCAACTACTGTTGCTAAGGCTCAAAAAGATGTTTCAGAAGTTATTGAAAAATTACAAATTAAATTACAAGATATTGGAATTAATTATTCTGATATAAAGACTGAAAATTATAGTGTATATCCTCAATACGAATATATTAATTCAAAAAGTATATTAAAAGGATATAGAGTTGCTCAATCTGTTGAAGTTAAAATTAGAGATTTAGATAAAAGCTCTGATGTATTAAAGCTTGCTGGTGATTTAGGGTTAAACGAAATCGGTAATTTATCATTTGAAGTTGATGGATTACAAGGATATATCGATGGATTAAAAGAACAAGCTATTAAAAATGCAAAAAATAATGCAAAAGAAGAAGCTAGAATGCTTGGTGTAGAACTTGGAAGTATCTCTGATTATAGTTTCTCTTCAAATGGAAATAATGATTATAGAGTAGTTTATGGTTTAAACAAAGCAATGGCTTCTTATGATACAACTGAAAGTATCGCAGCTCCTTCTATTACTTCTGGAGAACAAGAAATTAAAGTTAGAGTAAATATTACTTACAGAATTAGATAATTGAATATAACTTAAAAAATCGCTATTTTTTAGCGATTTTTTTATTTTTATTTTCTAGTGTTTTATTTTAAAAAATGTGATAAAATAAGATTATTCTAACGATTAATATTTTTTATTATGTTTAGATGGAAAAATTTTTTATTTGGAGCTATTTTGATGGCAGGAGCGCTGTTTATTAAACCTGTGTCTGCTATAAATCTAGATGATGCTTCTAGTATAATGGGAGGTAATAATAAAGGAATTAACGAAGCGGTTAATTATACTGGCGGTAATGCAGTAAAAACTGCTCCAGAAATTGTAGCTTCTGTTATTAAGGTTGCAATGGGATTTTTTGCGACTGTATTGCTTATAATGATCATTGTTGCTGGTGTAAAAATCATGGTATCAAAAGGTGATACTGGTTCTTATACAAAGGCAAGAGGATTACTTACTAAATCTACAGTAGGTATGGTAATCGTGGCACCTGCTTATGTTATTTCAGATTTTGGAATAAACGCTATAAATACTGTAGTTAATGAATCAGGTGAGACTGGCGGTAGAACTTGTCAAAGTCATAATGATTGTGAAACAGGCGAATATTGTTGTTTACCAAATTATATAAATTGTCGTGAACATTATTGTGAAACTATAACTACTAGAACTTATTGCGGTACACCTGATGATGAAAACTATACAGGAAGATGCGGTAAGTATGATCCAGATTCAAGAAAACAAATAATTGGATCTACAATATGTGATCATAACGAAGAAAGATCTGCTGAATGGCAGTGTTATGCAAAATAACTAATTAATTAACTTAAATATATAAAAAATAATATGTATAAAATTAAAAATATTGTTGCAAGAGAAATTTTAGACTCTAGAGGAAACCCTACTGTTGAAACAAAAGTAATATTAGATGGTGATTTTGAAGGTACTTTCGGTGTGCCATCTGGTGCGTCTACTGGTATTTATGAAGCTCTAGAACTTCGTGATGGTGATAATTCTAGATATGGCGGTAAAGGTGTTTTAACTGCTGTTAATAATACAAATACTATTATTTTGGATGCTATTAGAGGTAAAGAATTTGCTACTCAAGAAGAATTAGATGAAACTTTACTTGCTCTTGATGGAACAAAAAATAAATCAAAATTAGGTGCTAATGCTATATTAGGTGTATCATGTGCGTTTACAAAAGCAGCTGCAAAACAAGATGGAATATCTTTATATAACTTTATAAATAAAGAATATAAGAAACTTGGTGGTAAAAGAGAAATGAGTCTTCCAACTCCATCATTTAATGTTATCAATGGTGGTAAAC
>JAEEGL015044285.1_pt1 | contig 29649 bp, 16 predicted proteins | sample 9134231 | NCBI WGS metagenome assembly JAEEGL01 (sample SAMN16246548, study PRJNA631951) | gut metagenome | biome: gut microbiome; feature: rumen; material: fiber-attached | host: Bos | place: Iran: Karaj | collected 2018-10
CCATCACCCTGTGCTGCTGGATGCCCTGGATGTAGTTCAAGGCGATCTCGGAGGTGAGGTAAGGGTCTTCTCCGTAGTATTCGAAGTTACGCCCGCACAGGGGTGAACGATAAATGTTCACCCCCGGGCAGAGCATAATCCTTACTCCACGGGCGGTGGCGTCGAAGCCGATGCCGTCGCCAACGCCTTTAGCCACTTCCCGGTTGAAACTGGCCGCGAGGCCGATGCCGCAGGGGTAGTACGTACTGAATGTGTTGTTACGTACGCCCTGGGGGCCGTCGGCCATCCGGACGGAGGGGATGCCGAGGCGAGGGATGGCCGCGGTGTGGAATCCGTCGTCCTTGCCGGAGATGAGGGCGATTTTTTCGTCCAGGGTCATCTGGCTGACGAGGTCGGCCGCACGGTCCTTGTCACTTTGGGTGACGATGTAGGGCTGCGCGAGGGCGATGTTTGTAAGCAGAATCGCCGCTGCTATGAGGATACTCTTTCTCATGAAATCTTAGTTACTAGGCTGATATGCTCCGGGCCACCAATATCCGTTGCCACGGTCTTCGCCGCGCTGGTCTTTGTTAAAGTCAGAGTCGACGAAATCAGAGCAGATCGAATTGATTCGCGCATAAACTCCGGCTTGTGTGGCCATTGCAGGAGCGGAACCCGCTATTGTGCCGTCCCATGTCCAACAATTATTATTCCAAGTTATGTTGCTGAAGTCGCTCTTTTTACGACCGGTCGTGTTTCCGCCACTGTCAATGGGAGTGGCAGTATTGCCTATGCTGCTGTAGTGGGTGTAATAAAGATCGATTATCTCAGAACCACTATTGCCTTTAATAGCAGCGATGCCGGGGGCGTTTTCCGGAGCAATGATACAGTTGGTAAAATAATTGGTTTGGGTTCCCCAGACAGCAATAAGTGCCGTTCCGTCAGAAAGAGCCGCATCATTATTGCCATCCCAAGTATCACCAATAATCGAGCAGTTGCCGAAACTTACACAACCTTCACCTCCGTCTGGATCCACAGCTATCCATGAGGGATTTAGACCCTTTAGATAATCGGTTTCAGTGCTTTTTGTATATGAATCCTTCGCAGAACTGTTGTACATACCGAACTTTGCAAATCCGTTCATGTTAAATATACAACCAAAACGGCCTCTAATCCAATTCTTCTCAAAAGAGCACTCATCCACGAAAACAGTCGCATATTTTTCATTAGCTTTTACAGTGTATACTGCGCCACCAGTATGTGCGTCATTGCGGTAAAAATATGATCTCTTTATTTTTAAATCACCTCCTCCACTTATACTAATGGCGCCGCCTGTGTTTGCGGAGTTGTGGTCGAATTGCGTGGCGGTAATACTACACGTTGCATCATCTTCCATGGCTACTGCACCACCAGCAGAAGAAGCGGTGTTATATGAGAAATTACTATCTCCAATTGACAACTCAGAACTCTCACAACAATCAATCGCACCGCCTGTTGGAGCCGAGTTATTTGAGAAAGAACAGTCTGTAATTATGGTTGTGCCCTCTTTAAGTGACAGGGCTCCGGAATCACCAGTTGCGGTATTATAACTGAAAGTTGTTCCCGTGAGTGTCATATTTCCAGTTGAATTGAAGCGGATGGCTCCACCATAACCTTTATTTTTGCCTGAAGTTTCGGCAGAATTTTGCGTGAATGTACAATCCACAAACGAATGTGAGCCAGACCTAATCAAAACACCCCCACCGAAACGAGCTTCATCTGAGCCTTTGGTCAGCCCTTTTGTAAAGGTAATGCCATCGAAAACGATGCTCATATTACCGTCAAGGATAAGGATACGATGGTCACCTGTTCCATCGTTATCATCATCTCCAGTGAAAATGGTGCCACTCTCACCCTTGATGGTAAAAGAAATTGTCTCGCCTGCATCAATACTGATTACCGCATCAGCTCCCCAATTGTAGGTACCTTCAGCAAAATGGAAGGTAGCACCGTTGATGTTGGCCAGTTTGGCGTTATCAATCGCAGTGTCAGAACCCGCGGGATGAATCTTGCTCCAGAATTGGGAAGCGCTCCAGGCAGTTTCCCAACTCATACCATTTTTAACCGAAGCGCCACCACCAACCGTCACATAGTAATCACCACTGGTTGATACTTCACCCATACCATACACATTATTGACGCCAGTGGTAATTTTCTTGTTCAGCCAATAAGTTCCGGTCTTTGCCTCTCCCTCATAGTACTCAAACAGGAGTCCTTTTTCGTGGGCCTCTCCCGGAAGGGCAGACACATAATAAGTTCCGGCCGTACCGGCGAGTGTTGCGGTGATTGAAGAAGCGGTGCTCTCATAGGTGGTAGTTGCCGCAGGATAGGTCCCCGAGCAGTCTACCGACAGCGTACCTGCAAGCGGGCTTTCATCTACGCTGGACACGACCACCTTGGTAACACCGGCCGGGACAGTAAAGCTGATAAAGGCATTGACGTTCTTGAAAGCCATACTATGGTCGGCCGCGACATTCGCAACAGCTATGTTGCAAGAGCCGAAGTCTCCGCTTTGAGAGGCCGGAACGACTACTTTTACAGTGGTGCCGCTGACAGCGGAATAGCTGGCTGCAGGATAGACTGTATAAAGGGCTGTCTTCCCAGCCGGAATATAACCAGCAAAACTACCGCTTTCTTCACCAACTCCACTCACAATCTCGAAGGGCTCGGCCACGGGACCATCATCGCAGATAACCTTAATCTTATCTTCGCTAGCCCATTTCACGCTAGTTCCATCCAGCGTAGTCTTAGTCACATCACTTACCGCTTTCAGCGTAAGCTTGGTATACCCCTTTGGAACAACGCCGTCCCCTTCCGGGACATTTTGCTCCTTTTGGCAGGAGAAAAGTGCAAGGACACAGGCTGCTAATAAACATACTTTTTTCATAACGATGTCCTCCATACATTATTCATCAACATCATCTTCATCATAAACGCTGCTGACGCCTACTTTTTGCGTAGTGCCGTTACTCCCGCAAATCACAGACTCCATACTCAACGGAATCATTTCCACGGTCGGGCTCTCGTAACCAGCCCACTTGCCTGTAGTCTTCGTTGTCTTCATAATACTTAGTTTTATTGTTATTAGATTATTTGTTTTCAATAAAATTCTTCACATCTTCCCACCTGTAATACGGCCCCGAAACGGCCTCGATCTCAGGAACCGGCGTTTCCTGCTCATTCACCAGGAACTTCACCAGCACATCCCCCTTCCGGTTCTTATAAAAAATCATCTGCAGATTGGAAGCGAACGTGCACAACCTGGCCCCCGGCCAGCTGCGATACGCTTCCTCGGCCGTCAGCCGGGGATAACCGAATCCCTCCAACCCCAGATAAGAGCACAGACACATAAACGGCAAGTCGTGCCCAAAAATCAGATCGGCCGCAACCGGCGCCCCCGCAATGGCCTCATCGGCCTTCCTCATCATCTCCTTCGCCAGGACCCCCACTTCACTCAACGCCTCGTCCCCGTAAGGGACCGAATTGCAATAGGCCAGATAAGTCTGCAGATTGTGACGCGCATACGCCGTAATCACCGCCTCCCAAGGGAGAAAATTGTAACGGTTCTCCTCGATATCATACGCCTCGGCAAAGCGAGCCAGGTTAAAAATGGCCGAGATAAAACCACTGGGCCTTCCCGATAATTTCCTTCCCCTTTTCACGTCCGTAAAGAACCTCTCATACACAGCATTCGTATCAATCGGGATCCGGGTGATCGCACCGTGGGCGTCATCATACGCCTTCTGCTTGATATCCTTGGGACTGTTCAGGGTAAGGACCCGCTGATACACCACCCCGCAATCCCAAGTCATCGGAATGTTGGGCTGGCACGCCCGGAGCGAAGAAGTGAACGCTGCCATACTCACCAGACAGCGCTGCACATCCGAAGAAATGACGTGCACTTCCCCCTTCTTGAATACCCGGGGATAGCGCTGATACATCCTCCTGGCAATGAGTTCGTGCTCCCGGGCACCTCTTTGGGTGAGACGCCCGTCCATCCCGTTGTGCAGTTCTATCATCTGCTTTGCGCAGGCCAGGAGCGAATCTCCCGAGGGCGTGATAATCCCTTCTTCGGCCGCCTTCTGCAGACAGTCCCGCAGCAGGACATAAGGCTTGTCCGACGAATGCGAACGGGAGCCGTGCCTGCCGTAATGGCTGATATAGAAAGGTTTATAGCCACTGGGGGCTGGAGTATCCTTTACCGGAAGGAACTCATAAGAGTGAATGACAGCCGCGGCCCGCCGGGGATTCTCACGGATGTAAGCCTCCAGCTCGGGTGACAGCTGGGCGTAAGAGGCCAGCGTTATGGATAGAAAGAATAAGGTAGTGAGGAAACGTTTCATTATTCTTATTTTCTTAATATCTTACTTTCCGAGTTTGGTAATCCAATTGCTTTCCTGGCTCTTGATCACATCCTGGTTGATAGCCCTAAGGAGCGATGCGTCCAGTTTTTCTACGCGGTCATAAGTCATCAGGCCGTTCAGTTCCAGTTCTACATCCGTGGTCTGGGTATAGACGGCGGCGGCGCAGCCAAAATCGATCAGGGCCTTCAGGCGCTCTGCATACATCTGATAACGCTTTAACAGTTCGTCCGTTGTCTTGCTCAGGCCGGAATAACCCCAGTTCTTGCCTTCCGGCTTCCAAATATGTCCTTCTACCAGATAACCGATGCCGCCGTACTCTCCCAGGACATTGACCTTGGTCCTGTCAAAGATGTTTAGGCGGGGCTCCGGGTAATGGTGCACGTCCAGAATATCGCCAGCAAGATGGAAATTGCCGCCCGAGGCCTCGTTGACAAGGCGGGTAGGGTCTTTCTCTTTGGTGAATTTCACCACTTTCTCCGTATCGAACTGGCCCCAGCCTTCGTTGAAGGGGACCCATACTACAATGCAGGGGAATCCCTTGAGGCAGTCGATGATTTCTCCCCATTCCTTGTAATAGTTCTTTTTCCACTCGTCCGGAACCTTGCAGTCCGTACCGCCGCAGAAGGAATTCAGGGCCCAGACATTTCTCTGGGCGTTCCCGATCTCTGCGGGACGGGTCTCGCTGTTCGTTTTGCTGTGGTCGGCGATGCAGGGCATATCCTGCCACACCATTACTCCCAGGACATCGCACCAGTAGTACCAGCGCGCAGGCTCTACCTTGATGTGCTTGCGGATCATATTGAAGCCCCATTCCCTGGTCTTCTCGATATCAAAGCGAAGGGCCTCGTCGGTAGGGGCGGTATAAAGGCCGTCGGGCCACCAGCCCTGGTCCAGAGGGCCGAACTGGAACAGGATCTCATTGTTCAAGGCCAGTCTCTTGGATCCCTGGCGGACACCGTCCTTGTCCTTCTCAAAGGTATCCGTGTCCATTTGGGCCGCAATCTTCCTGATGGCCGTATAGCCTGCTACCCTGTCTATTTCTTTACCTTTCCGGAGAATGGAAATGTCCAGGCCGTAAAGATAAGGGCTGGAGGGAGACCAGAGTTTGGGGTTTGCAACGTACAGAACGACATTGGTCCCTTCTGCACTGCAGATGGGCTCGCCGTCGCGGAGTTCAATCCTCACCTGATCTCCTGCCTGCAGGTTGTGGGCATCTACGTGGACGCTGAGGGAGGACTTGTCTACATCGGCCACGGCCAGATAGGAAAGCACCCGAGTTTCGGGAACGGCTTCCATCCACACCGTCTGCCAGATACCGGTAACCGGCGTATACCAGATGGAACGCGGATGAGCCACCTGTTTTCCGCGGGGCTGCCAGCCCTGGTCCGTGGCGTCCAGCACTTTCACCTTCAGGTCCTGCGTTCCGCTATTTTTGAGCAGATCCGTAATGTCAAAGGAGAACGGGGCGTAACCTCCGGTATGGACGCCGGCCTTCTGCCCGTTCACCCAGATATCGGCCTGCCAGTCCACGGCACCGAAGTGCAGCAGCACGCGCTTCCCTTTCCACTGTCTGGGAACGGTAAAGCTGCGCTGGTACCAAAGGGCTTTGTCGGGCCCAACCTGCCTTTGGACGCCGGACAGTTTGGATTCGGCGGCAAATGGAACGACAATGGTTCCCTGAGGGGCCTCATAAGCTTCATCCTTGTCCAGGATGGCGTAGTTCCACTGTCCGTTCAGATTGCTCCACTGCGGACGGACCATCTGCGGACGCGGATACTCCGGAAGCGGGATATCGGCCTGCGCACGCGAGATAAAGCAGAAGAGCGTGAGTGCTAATAAGGTTGTAAGACGTTTCATCAGTATAATAACATTTTTTCATCCTCGATATAAACGCGGCGGGTTTCCAGTTCCTCCGGGGAAAGTTTTTTCTCCTTTAACTGTCCTCCCTCCACGACAACGGCGGCATTGATCCGTTCGTATTCGGCCTGGACATTCACGTTCTTGAAGACGATGTTCTGGAACGGGGCCGCCTTTTTTGCCCAGAGTCGGCAGAGGTTGGGAGCCGTACCGCTCACATAGGCAAAAGTGATATCGTGGATGGAGCAGGACTGGGAGCGCATATGATGGATGCGAAGAAGTTCACTGGCCTCTACCCTGATATCCCGGAACGTGATGTTGTCTATGTCCGGACCGCGTTCGCCCTTGGAGTAGGCGCCCACGATATTGAAAGCGACGTTGCTGTCGGTAATGGATATTCCGGACAGGACCGCGTCGTGGATGTGGCCCTCCCCTACACCGACGCGGATGGCATTGCAGCTGGAGGAAAGGACGCAGTTTTCGACCCTTACTCCGGAGCAGTCCTGCGGCTTTTCCAACAGATGGGCTCCGGACGCCCGCAGGGTGATGCAGTCGTCGGAAGTGTCGACGGTGCAACCGGAAACCGTCACGTCCTGGCAGCGGTCAATGTCAATTCCGTCCCCGTTGAAGGTGTGATAGTCCTTCCTGCGGGTATGGACATAGCAGCCGGAGATATTCACCTTCTTGCAGTTGAGCAGGAAACAACTCCAGTAGGGAGAATCGGCCAGTTCGACATCCTTGAGGGTAATATTCTCACTGTCCACGAACCAGACCATCTGGGAGGGGCGTGCGGGGATAAGCGTCTTGTTGGCATAGGGTTTACCGTTTTCGTCCAGCAGGAAGGCGTCCGAATTTCCGTCAATCCGGCCCGGGCCGCTCAGGGTTACATTCTTGACGCCCACACCCAGGATGAGGTGTCCCCCGCTGATATAATCCCCCCAGCCGATTTCGGCCTCGTTCTGCGGGCAGCAGTCGGCCGCACAATAATCCTTGATGTCCGGGCTGCCCTTGATGACTGCGCCTTCGTCCAGATGGAGTTCAATATTGCTTTTGAGCCAGATGGAGCCGCTTACATAGGTTCCCTTCGGCACATTTACCACGCCTCCGCCTTTTTGGGAGACATCGTCGATTGCAGCCTGGATGGACTCATAATCCTTTACCGATACCATATAGACATCCCCGGGGTGACCGGGCTTGGTGTCATCTGACTTCTCCCGTCCGTTTGCAGAACAGGTTAACACCGAAAGGAGCAGTGTCAAGTAAGCTAGTGTCTTCATTCTATTGAACTTTTATAATTCTTATCGCATTCAGGACGGGAAGTCCTTCCTCCTTGATAAAGCCGATGTTCAGGCCTTTTGCACTATCTACTTCCACGAGGAAGCGCTGAATGACAGCCGTGTTGAATCCATACTCTTCAGCGAGGTTCAAATCCCTCAGGACGATTGCGCCGTTGATGGAAACGGAGAAAACGCGTCCCTTTTCTTTCGAAGCCAGGGCTTTGTTTCCGATATCGTACAGCATAGACTTTTCCCCGGAAGGTCCCGCTAGTTCTGCCCAATACAGGTAAACGAAATAGCGGCCGTCCGGGACATCGGCCTTGAAAGCCTCCAGGCCCGCCCTTTGAGTCTGGAACAGGGGATCCAGGTCCGTGCCGGCGATATCGGCCTCAAAGGCAGGGCGGGGGCCGCCGCTCTTGGGCTGGTACATCCGTTCTCCTCCCACATATCCCCAGGAACCGGGACGGTATTCCTGCTCCGGAATCCAGATTTGTGCGCCGGTCCGGTCTTCGAAATATCGGCGCGTTCCCATCAGAACGCTGATTTCTTTAAATTGGGACAGGTCTTCGGGAGCCAGGCGAAAATCGACGCGAAGAAGGTCTGATGCGCCATCTGAACCCCTGGCTTCCAGGACGTTCTCTCCGCCCTTGAACGGGACGTCAAAGATGGCAGAGCCTTCCTTGACGGGTTTTGTGCCAAGAGATTCTCCGTTTAGGAACAGTTCGATCTTGGGAGCGCTGGTAAAGACCTCAACGGGCTGGGAGCACTTTCCGTCCGCCTCCTGTCCGCCCCGGATTTTCCAGTCTGAGCCTCCGATCCGAATAAACGGATTAGCGCCGAACAGGGCCCTGTACAGCCAATAGCTGTCCTTGGGCGTCCTGTCGGAAGTGGTAATACCCTTGCAATTAAAATGAGGGACGGCAAAGCCCCTGGCCTCTGAATGGAAGTCGTTCAGATTCCAGACGGTGCCGCCGGACAGATACTCCTTCTGCAGGATGACCGGGATATAGTTCTTGTGGAAAAGAAGGGCATAGTCACAGGTATAATCCTGGCATTCGGGTTCGAAACTGTGGAGGCGGGCGTCGGCGTCGGCCCCGTATTCCGATACAAGGAGTGCCTTGTCCGGGAAGGTGGCGTGGATCTTGTCCAGCGCCTGGCCCAGCTTGTCAAACGAACTGTAATACCAGCCGTGGTAGAGATTGAAGCCCAGGATGTCCGGGATTTCTCCCACGCCGCTTTCCTTGTATTTTTTCCGGTCTCCGTCGCAGGGAATCATCGTGGGCCGGGAAGGATCGGCCTCCCGCAGGGCGCCATCGATGGCCCGGGCACAGTCTCTGACTTTCCGGTAGTACTCTTCTTTTGTAAGTTTTCCCTTTTCCCACGGGCTATTGTCCAGCTGCACCTCGTTCATATAGGCCCAGGCGACCATAGAAGGATGGTTCTGATTCTGGTATACCATCTCCCGGGCCATATTCACGCAGTTTTGGGTAAAATCGTCGGCCAGCCCGATGCGGTTGACCACCGGAATCTCTACACAGGTGAGGATTCCCAGGCGGTCACACTCGTCGGAGATGAGTTCGTCCTGCGGATAATGGGAGATCCGTAGGAAGTTGCCGCCCATTTCCTTAAGAAGGCGGATGTCCCGGAGATGCATTTCGTCCGGGAGCGCATTGCCTTTCCCCCGATAATCCTGGTGGCGGTTGGTTCCGATGAGTTTGAGCGGCCGTTCGTTCAGGAAGAAACCTTTGTCGGGTTCGAATCTGAAGGTTCTTATGCCGAAAGCGGTTCGTCTTGAATCGATTACATTCCCCTTCTTGTCCAGAAGTCTTGTTATGACGGAGTACAGGCGGGGGGTATCGACATCCCAGAGTAGCGGATTGGGCACCGGGATGACCGCCTTGTTTTCTTCTTTGATTGCCGGCTTTTTGACTGAGGCCACCTGATTTCCTTCCGGATCGAAGACGATGTGCTCCAGATAGAGTTTCTTCTCCCCGGGACTGAGGCTCAAGTGGGTTTCTATTTGGACGGAGGCCTGATTGGATGACACCTCCGGCGTGGTGATATACACGCCGCTGCTGGCGTAATGGTCAACACGGATATGGCTCTCCGGGACAAACATCAGCGAGACGTTGCGATAGATGCCTCCGAAGAAGGTAAAATCGGCCCCCATCGGCGGGATGCCCTCGTTGTGCGAGTTGTCCACCTTTATTTTGAAGTCGTTGGCTCCGGGGTGCACATATCCGGTTATATCGAAGATGAAAGCCGTATACCCGCCCTTGTGGTTTCCCGCGTGTGTTCCGTTGACGTAGAGGTCCACTTCCTGGTTAGCTCCTTCAAAACGCACGAAGACCTTCCTGCCGGAAAGATCGTCATTGATTGGGATTGTCCTCTCATACCAGCCTGTGCCTCTGTAGTAGCCGGGGACATCGTCCACGGCATCCTGTGCATTCCAGGTGTGGGGAATGGAGACCACCTCCGTGTCGGGACTCCCCTCTTTCCGGAACGTCCAGCCGTCGCCGATGCCTCTCTCATATCCCGGTGCCGCCGTTGCCGGCAGGCACACGAGATATGAAAGAAGAACAAAGACTATATGTACACTCTTCATCATATATACAAAAAAGCAGTACGCCTGAACGTACTGCTTACCGCAAATGAGAATGAGTATGTATCTTATGCGACGATACCTCGGTGTAGTTGTTCAACGGGGAAGACCATATCCCAGTTCTTTCCCCAGACTATATTCCCGTGTTCAATGTTGAATTTCTTGAAGTTCCGGGGCTCAATATAACGGTTATACTGAGGATGGGGATGCGTAAGAATGAAAGGAGCAAAGTCTACCGTCTTTGACGTTCCGTCGCTGAAATAGATATGAAGGCTTAAGTTCCCGGCATATTCTGCCCGGACGACGTACAGCGTTTGGTTCTTTCTATTCATCATTTTACCCTTTTTGTAATTTGAGTGCAACGGACTTTTTTCTTCAAAACAAAGAAGTTCATCCATTTCTCAACGATATTGCGATAGTAGACGCGGATAAAATCTTCTGCCGCTCTGGCATCTTTTTCGTCCAGAAGTTCATATCCGTGTTCCGGGCGGCGTCTGATTTCTGTCAACTCCCCATTCATCATAATAAGTTCAAATACTGTTTGGCATCCACTCTTTATCACGTGCACGTGGATGGGCTCGTGCTCGTTCGAAAAAAAGAAGAAGATAAAACCAAAATATTCGTAGATCTTGGGCATAGCGTCTCGCGCAATAGTCGTTCTTCGCAAAGATGCAAAGAAAAAGCCAAATCTCCAAATGCGGTAAGCAGTATGTCAAAGAGCGTGCGGGGCGTTACCCCATTGGCACCCCGGGCGCCATTCAGGGCGCCTGGGGCAAGATGTCATCTGTCAGAAGCTGGCAACAATGGAAGGGGCATTGGTGATGGAAGTCGGATGATTTCGTCCGATGACAGCATCTTCCAGATTAGCGGCTGTTACCTCCACATTCTGACATTTAGTTCCGCTTAACACTTTACATCCCGTGAAATCCCAAGCATTAGCACTGTCGTCCGAGCAGAACAAGCCCGCTGCAGAACTACCAAAAGAGTCTTCTCCCGCACCGGAAATGGTCTTTTTCGAGCCAGTGCTTGAACCCACATTACAATTGAGGAATCCTGTGGTTGTATCACCAACCCGTCCGATGATACCAGCAGTGTATGAGTTGGGAGAAGAACCGGTAGTTCGTACCGTCGCATTATTTGTCAAGCCAGTTGGAGTTTCAATGTCCATATATCCCACAACTCCTCCAACTTCACTCTTGTGTTCTGAAGCCATTCCGATTGTATTATACCGACAGTAATTGATGGCACCGGTATTGACACAGCCCGAAGGATTTACCTCGGAGTAACCAAGAATTCCTCCCAGGCGCGTTTTCATTTGATTATAAACGGCTATCGTTCCGGAATTAGAGCAATTAAGGAATTCTTTTGCAGAGCACTCTCCGACACCACTGATACCGCCGATATAATTATAGGCTGTACGTGTTTTTTTATCCGGAGCCATATTCATACCGGATCCGCTGTTGGGGCAGTAGATCGTTCCGCTGTTATTGAGCCCGGTAAATGAGCACGCGGCATCTTTCGCATCCTCGTGGAATCCTCCGATGACGCCACCAATCCAAACAGCATAATTAATTGTCAAAGACTCAAAATTCAAGTCTCCGGCATTGGATGCATAATCCATAGTAAACCCGGTTTTCGCACAGCCGACGACGCCGCCGATATAACTCTGCGTACGGGTGTTGCCCGAATAAGTAATCTCTCCGGCAGCCAGATTCTTGACATAGCTCAAGTTTGCGCCGTCACCATTAACCATTCCGGTGATACCACCCATTCCGACATATTTGTTCGTCGAGGTCTCTTCAAGAGTTCCGGAATTGGAATTGTATTCAGAGACAGTTCCAGTGAGTATACTGTTCCCGTCAATGTAGCCAATCAGACCGCCCACGGAAGCATCTACGGGAAGTCCCGAGTTATTGGCAGCAGCAGAGTTGGAAATTGCACCAGAGTTGGAGCAGGTTACAAAAGTACCAGCAACGGAATGACCGCTTATACCGCCAATAAAGATACCTGCGCCGGAATCTCCGCTATTGGAAACGGCACCCTCGTTGAAGCAAGATGTCAGAGTAACATCAGGATTATGGCCAACAATTCCACCAACCTCAATATGGTAAATCTTCCCTTCGGCATACGCCGTTGTTGCCTGACCGCTATTGGATACATCACCCGAATTCACACAAGAGGTGACATCGTTATCTACTTCCGCTGAAATACCGCCCAAATAAATGTAACCTTTGGAATTGGCCGTATTGGTTACGTCGCCTGTATTCTCGCAATCACTGATGCCGCAAGTTGACTGGCCATATCCCACGATGCCGCCAATCTCTATGTATTTGCCGGACTTGGTCAACGGACAGGCATTGGAAACCAGGCCGCTGTTGGAGCTTGATGCGACGTTGGCATTACCACGGCCGACGACGCCGCCCACAAACATATCGTAAGAAGTGGTGGAGCCGGAAGTCAGGACCACATCGCCGGCATTGCTTGCAGACACCTCGGCATCGTTCTGTCCGGTAACACCGCCGACGCACATCACATTGGATGTTGTCAGACCGGCAACGGAGATATCACCATCGGCCTGGTTGGCCGAGCCCGCGGTGATAGCGCCCGCATTCAGGCCCGTCAAACCGCCCAGGAACAACTGAGTACAGGACAACTCCGTCACGGTAACAGTACCGTTGTTGGTGGCGTTGAGGTTTCCGGACTGATGGTGTCCGGCAACGCCGCCGACGTAAAAGACCTTTCCAGATTGCGTGGAAGTGTTGATGACGACGGCGCCGCTGTTGGTGGCACCGGTGACAATGTCACCGCTGAAGCCGTTGGCAATTCGTCCCACGACACCTCCTACAGGCACATTCTGATTTGTGGATGAACCCGTGAAAGAAACGGTTCCGGAGTTGCCGCCGCCTTGAATAGGGCCATTGGTATATCCACAGATTCCACCCAGGGCCATAAAGCCGTCGATGGTGCCGGAGATGGTTATGGCAGCCGTATTCGTATTGTCAATGAGTTCCCAGTCACCCTTATTGTAACCGACGACGCCCCCGACTGAGAAATACTTGCTACTCGCATTAACCGGATAAGAGCCGCCGGCATTGATGGCCGTTGCGTTTGTACAGGAAGTAACGCTATGAAGCGTAATTCCCACGATACCGCCGATACTGACTTCACCGGTAGCGCCTTCTCCGGTATATGAAATGATTCCTCCGGTATTCGTGCAGGACTCGATAAAAGCGCCCTCGTCGAACCGGCCCACCGTTCCGCCGATGTAGGCACCGGAGGAGGCTCCGGCAGCAGCGACATTGATATTGCCGGCATTGGAAAGGCCGGAATACGTTGCCGATGTATTATTGATTCGGCCGATGACGCCGCCCTGGCAGAGATAGGTTCCCACTGAGGCAGGCTCTGTGGTGACTGTACCGTCACTTGCGTTGGTGCATTCCTCCACCGAGCCCCTGGCAATACCGGCTACGCCGCCGATATGAAGCGGACCGGTGGTGGAGAAGTCCGACGTCACTTTTACCAGGCCGTGGTTCACACAGCCTCTCATCGATTCGGCCGACTCTACCTGATAACCCAGGACGCCGCCGATATAGACGCCCTGGCCGAAATCGGCCGAGCTCTGCACGGTGCCGTGGTTGGCACAGTTGGCAATGTCGCCCTGCGTCTTGAGGTCCCCTCCCTTTTGGGTGCGTCCGACGACGCCGCCGATGGAAGGCTGGCAGTCGTTGACTCCGCCATTGTCGGCAAACGTTACCGTGGCATAATTGGCGCAGTTGCTGATAGAGCCGCCCTTGTTGTTGCCCACCAGACCGCCGATCTGGCAGTTTACATTTTCCCCCTCAATGGCAGAGGCCGGAGTCCAGGTGATGGATCCTTTGGCCGTACAGTTCTGCAGGCCGGCGATATCGTCAATCTCCGTCGAGGGGATGACGCGTTTGGCAAAAATACCCCAGTTGTTGTCATCGTCGGCCGTTGCAGCAATGGTCGAATTGAGCGTGAGGTTCTTCACCACGCCCATCAGGTCGGCGAACATCGGCTTGGTGAGGCCGCTGATGGTCTTTCCGTTACCGTCGAAGATACCCTTGTAATCCTCAATCGGCTCAAAACTGCCGGCGGCAGAGGACAGGTCGAGGGTGGTCGAACTCTGGACAAGGCGCGCATTGAGCGTCTTGTTGCCGCCCGCAACAGCAGCGACAAACTCCTGGAAGGTAGCGACACTGTTAATCTGCTTGAGGTTGGTCACCTTGTCGGGGGAATAGACCACGTTGTCAAACTCTCGCACCACACCCGCATCAATGGTCTTTGTGGCATTGCTGTCCAGCACCTTTACGGTCATATGGCCGGAAGAGTTGTCCACCACGTCCAGGGTGATGCCGCCTTCGTACGTGCCCGCAGGAATGGCGATATAGAATACGAACGGGTCGTCGGAAAGCTGCTTGTTGCCCCCGAAGCTGTAGATAAGCGAAGCCCCGCCGGAGGCCGGAGTCAGACTTCCGTTCAGGATTCCGGCCGTAGCGCCGATGGTGAAGTTGCCGGAAAGTGACTTTTCCGCATCGGCCGCCGTCAGGGTGACGGAACTGAGTTTCTTGTCTCCCGTAAAGGAGAACTTCAGCAACGCAGCGACGTGACGGAAAGTGACATTGTCGCTACGGGACGCCAGGGAGGCGTACATAGGCATAGCCGCAGGGTCGAAACCGTCGGCTTCATAGTGCTGCGTAGAGGGGAAAGTCACCTGATTGCCCTGGCCGGGAACGCCGCAATACAGGAAATTGTACGGAGCCGTGAGACTGGCCAGTTTGAAGGTAGCTGTAGCGGTGATGCTCCCGGCCCCGAGGGTGAAAGAAGAGGCTGCGGTCCCGTTGAGCGTAATCACATCGTTTTCGTCCCAAAGCACGGGATACGAGTTGCCTTCCTTACCCCCAAGGGCCGTCTTGGTTTCGGGGCTCTCAGGGACAGAGAGGGTAACGGTCATTGTTCCGCCGTTCTCTCCGGGGATCTCCTCCCTGACAGGGTTGTCGATTTCCTTGGCGCAAGCCGCCGCCAGAAGAATCAGCGAAGATACAGATATCAGTGTATAAATCTTTTTCATAAGGCAGCGTGATTAGTCGAAGGTGATGTAAGAGACAACCGGGAAGTGGTCCGAAGGACACCAGGTATCTTCGTCCACGTCGTATGTAGTGCGAATGGTCTTGTAAGTCTGGGCATTGATGACCTGCGAAGACCCGTCGTGAAGGAAGATATGGTCTATGCGGAACTGCGGATACATCAGGTTTTTAAGATAATGTGCCCCCCAGTTGCTGCCGGTTTCCGTACCCGGGTAATTGACGTAGAAACCGGACATATTGCCAGCATCGATCACCTGGTCGTAGGCATTGGCGAAACCGCCGGAATACATAGCGGTGTACAGCGGCTGAACCTGTGTCTTCTTGGTGTCAATATAAGGGCCGTAATTGAAGTCCCCTACGACAATATAGGGTAGGGATCCAGCCTTGGAGGCCATAAAATATTTGAGGTTGTTGAGAACTCTCAGACGCCGGGCCGCAATGGCAGCCTCATCGTCGGAATCGAGTTCGCTGGCGGTATGGTTCTTTGTGGGCAGATGCGTCACAAACAGATAGAAGCGCTTGCCGGACAGCTTGTGCGTGAACTTGGCATAGGCACAGGTGGTTTCCGGAGAGCCGGAATTGTGGTATGCGTCCGCCCTTTCATCGTAATACGCGTTGTCCTCCGTATGTGAAATCCAGACATAATTGTGGTCTGAAATATCAAAGAGGGATGTTTTATAGGCAAAACCGTCGGCCATATAATTATAGGTCTTGTAACTGGGGCTTATCCAACCTTCATCCTTGATGTCGTCCGGATGATCCAGTTCCCAGGTATAACCCGTAAAACTTTGAGCCTCGGCCAGCGTTTTCAACGAGAACTCCCCTCCGATCTGGAATTTATCGTCCAGTTCGTTGAATCCGATGATATCGGCCCTGGTATTGGCAATAGCGGTTCCCAAAGCCTCGCGTACGTTGGCATTTGTAAGGTACATATAGTTTTTTCCACCGCTCTCACGGGATTCTTCCTGATATACATTGTATGCAGCCACGGTGATTCCCGGAGACTCAGCGGTGGGTTCCCCGCCGTCCTCGGCCGTAAGGTCATCGATGGAGAACAGATTCTCCGTGCGCCCGGCGGCATAGGTAAAGCTGCCGAACTGAACCAGTTTGTTGGGGGCAAGGGTATAGCCGCTTCCCCAGAACTTCAGGCGCATCGAGGCACCGTCGGCCTGATAGACTTGGGCTTCGATTCCCGCGGCATAATTCTGGGCGGGGACAGCGATATAGAAATAAGTATCCGCGTTACTGAGCGTAACGTCGCAGTCATACGTAAGGATACCGGCCGTCCCCCCGGAGAAAGCCCCGGTGAAGCCATTGGCGTCGGTTGCGAGAGTGAAGTTGCCACGAAGCATTTCGTTCCCAAGGCTTTTCAGTTCTATCCGGTCCAGCGTGGCGCTTCCCTTGACGGCGAAACCGATGAGCCCGCAGAAATTGGTGAGTTTGACATTGTATTCGTTCCCGGATTTCCGGGCATTGCCGTAAGAAGCGGCAGCGGCTCCGTCAAAACTGTTTTCGACATAGTTCTGCGTAGCCGGCAGGCTGATTACATTGGCCGAAGTCGTGCCGGGATACAGCACCTTATAGGGTGCCGACAGAGATGCGCTCACGCTGAAGTCAACATTCTTTGTGCCGTTCTCGGCCTCCGTAACGACATTGTCGGAGAGGTGTCCGTTTACCGATATCCTGTCCCCGGTTTTCCAGAGCACTTTACATACGCCGTCGTCGGGAGCACCCAGCATAGTTTTGGTTTCCTGGGCAGAGACGGAGGCGCTCAGAATCATTGTCCCCTCACCGGGGTCTTCCTCGGAAATCCCGGTCTTTGCGCAACCGGGAGCCAGGCACAGTGCCACGGCAGACAAAAGTCCGATTGTAATATAATGGTTTCTCATAACTGATAATCACTTTAATCTGAATCAGAATCAGAATCAGGATCAAAAACCCCGGCCTCTATCAGGTAGTCCAGCCCGGATACACATATGGGAGCCATCCGGCAATCCATCCGGATTACCTCTGACTGCGGCGAAATGTAGTTCTCTTTCATAGTTCTATATTATTCTTAGTCAATCCAGCCTTCATTCTGAGTGAGCGACGTGTTGAGCTGGCGCTCGGTGGCAGGGATGGGCCATCTGGTATAATAATCGGCACTTCTGGTCCAGGAAACGCTCGATTCTCCCCAGCACTGTTTGAGGCCGGCACCTTCAAATAGTTTTGAATCGTACCACGTGTCCCAGCGGAGTTCATCGAAATAGAGCGTTCCTTCGCAGGCAAGCTCCCATCTCTTTTCCCGGCGTATGCGGTTTCGCAGGTCCTTCTGATTGGACACCGTCGTGTAAGAATTGCTGTTGAGCAGCGCCACACCGGCACGCTGGCGAACCCTGTTTACATAGGGAATGGCCTCATTTGTCTTGCCCTGCTCATTGAGGGCTTCGGCCAGGGATAGCAGGACGTCGGCATAACGGATAATGGGAACATCAATGGGAGAGTATTCACGATAGAGGAGCTCGTTGCCTTCGGAAACGAACTTTCGCACCAGATAATAAAAATATTTGGCGCTGTCCGAGCGAAGGTCGAACGGATCGGCGATATCGTTCTGGATGAAGGGCCAGCGCAAGGTATAAGTATATTCAATGCCATTGGGCGAACCCAGATACTGCGAATAGGGCGTAATGTACGTCTGCATCAGCCGGGGGTCACGGTTCTCATACACAGCCCTGATGCGGGCTTCGTTGCCCTGGTCCAGGTACTTGGAGAAATTGGCGCCATAATCGGACATCTTCTTTTTGAGATCCTGGTAGTTGGCGGTTCCAAAATTGCCGTTGCCGGAGTTCAGGCCGTCCCGCAGGAAGTAAACCGAGCGGGCGGCAGGAGTCATACTGGAATAACCCGGGATATAGTCGTCCCATTTGAACGGCTTTCCTTCCACCGTTTCGTAGGTGTCGATAAAATCGGCGTCCCCATAGAAATCGTTCCAGCCGCTGCCGCAGGTAACGCGGGAGCCATACTTGAAACTCATCTGGTTGCCAAAGCCGTCCTGCTGGTAACACTGGATGGAAAAGACCATCTCCTGGCACTGCTCATTCGTCTCCTTGAACAGGCGCTTATACTCTCCCTGGAAAAGGTCGAAACCCAGTTTGCCCACTTCCTTGAAGTCGGCTTCGGCGCTGGCGTAGGCCGTCGCATTTCCGGCGGCAGCCACCCACATATAAGCCTTTCCGCGGAGGGCATAAGCGGCGCCCTTGGTGGCACGGCCATAATTGGGGTCTCCGGCGCTGTATCGGCCGGGGATGTTGGGCTCGTTAATCACATCCGTCAGATCATTGATGACGGCCAGCCACACATCGGCCTCGCTGCTGCGGGGTTTTGTGAACTCTTTTACGGGAGTGCTTTCCAGATAAAGGGGCACGCCCCGGAAGAAGCAGTTGAGCCTGTAATAGAAGTAGGCCCTGAGGAACTTGGCTTCGGCCTTGTACTGGGCACAAAGCTCCGGCGTCAGATCCGGGACGCTGTCTATGTTGTCGATGACCTCGTTTGCCCGGGAGACTCCCTCATAAAGCTGCTGCCACGCAACTTTGAAAATCGGGTCGCTCGATGACGCATTCCCCAGCAGGAGCTTGTGGGTGCTGGACCAGTTGCTTCTGGGGCTCACCGTGGGATCCAGGGCCGCCATCGTGTGCGCATCCAGGCCCAGATAGTTTCCCTGGGAGATCGAGTTCGTGAAGTCTTCTCCGGAGTTTTCCAGCAGGATGTTGTAAATACCGTTAACGGCATTTGTGGCCAGGTTGGCCGAAGTCCAGATACTCTTGGAACTTACCGCATTGTAAGGGGTGGTTTCCAGCAAGTCTTTCTTGCAGGCAGTCACTCCCAATACAAGTATTGATATATATGCAATAGAATGAATCGCTTTCATAATAAAAACCGTTTACGGATGATTGTCAGAATGTTAAGTTTGCTCCGATAGAGATCTGACGCATCGTCGCATATCCCAGACCGGCTCCCATTTCAGGGTCCTGTCCCGGATAAGCGGTAATATTGAACAGGTTTTCTCCTGACAGGTATACCCTGAGACCTTTCATAAAGACTTTCCCGGCAATATTCTCGGGGAAGGTATAGCCGATTGTCAGGTTCTTCAGTTTCAGGTAATCTCCCCTGTAAAGGTGCAGCGTGCTTGTCGCGCCCTGCTGGTTGTTGCCTTCGTTGGCCGTCAGGCGGGCGTGTTTGCTGGAGATATTGGTCCTGGGATCTGAAGGATTGTCAGGATCGTAGAAGTAGTGATTATTCGCGATGGAAGACATAATGTTGTAGCCGATACGGGTTCCGGTGCTGTAGGCTCCGGTGGTATTCCAATAGAGCCAGAAACCGGCAGCGCCCGCAAAGCTTACGGAAACATCCAGTCCTTTCCAGGATGCATTGGCCTGGAAACCAAAGGTATACTTCGGCGTAGACGTTTTACCCGTGAAGAAACTGTCATACGTGTTTCCATAGATGCCGTCACCGTCCACGTCGGCATAAATGTAGTCGCCGTACCAGATCTTATCCTTGGCGATTCCCTGCTGCGGCCGGAAATTGTAACCGGCATTGATCATCGCCTTGAGCCAGATCATATCCATCTCGGTCCTGATCATACCATCCCGGGGACCGCCCTGGATAAGAACTTCGCCTTCATCGTTAAAGTAGGATCCGTCGCCGGCATAAGGCGTGAGCATATAATACTCGTTGATCGGATGGCCCTCGAGGATGCGTGTGGACGAGCCGGTAGATACGTCGCCCAGATTGGACACATAGGTACGGATTCCGCTCTCGTCTTCCTGCCAGCCTTGCTGCAACTCACCCTTGTACCTGGTTACCCGGTTGTGATTGAAGGAGAAGTTGCCCCGTACGCTGTAATTGAAGTCCTTGATATGGTTGCGCCAGCCCAGCGTGAGTTCGATACCCTTGTTGGTGACCTCGGCGATGTTTTCCATCGGCGCGGTGGCCAGACCTGCCGTCAGATAAACGGTCGGTCTGTAAAGGATACCGTCCGTAACCCTCTTGTAAAGGTCAATCTCGGCCGTGAGTCTGTTATCCAGTACGCCGATATCCACGCCCACGTCGGCCGAAGTAGTGGTTTCCCAACGGAGGGCATCGTTGGCGTGAACGTTGATGGCCAGACCATTGGTCAGGGCATTGTTGAAACTGTAGTTGTGGGCCTTATAGGTTGACTGATATTCGTAGTTTCCGATACTGTTGTTACCGAGCCGGCCCCAGGATGCCCTCAACTTGAGCAGGTCGAAGCCCGCATTCTTCATAAATCCTTCCTGGTCGATGCGCCATCCGGCCGAGAAGGACGGGAAGAAGCCCCAGCGGACATTCTGAGCGAAGCGGGACGAGCCGTCGCAGCGGAGGTTGGCTTCAAACAGATACCGGTTGGCCAACACATAATTGATTCTTCCGAAGAAAGAGCGGGACGAATAGTCCGAGGCCGAGCCGCCCACGTGGATAGGTTCGACGGCCGTATCGGCGGTCCAGAGGCTGGGGTCGATCAGCCCTTTCTTCGTTCCGTTGTGATTGTATTCGAAACTGTAGTATTCCTCGTATCCGACCAGGGCGCTCAGTTCGTGAGAGCCGAATGTGTGGTTCCAATGGAGGGTGGACTGGATGGTATAATCCCAGTCGCCGTTAGCCCTGAACCAGGTTTCCATATTCTCAGGAAGGTCCGGGGTGGTCATCTGCACTCCCGTGGCGAAGTTCATCTTGACCGGCTGGGGTACTACGGACTGGGACTGGTAGTCATACCAGTAACGCCCGTAATTGACCAGCGTCTTGAAGGAGAAGTCCTTTAAGAAATCAATCTTTGCATAACCCGACACCTTGATTCTCGAATAGGTTCTCATCGCGTTTTCCTCGTTGACGGTGTACAGAGGATTGGAGGCAGTCGCGCTTTCCTCGTTCGCCGCGGGGAAACCATAGTATCCGTCATAATAGGGATACAAGCCGGGAGTGGACTGGTTGATGTATTTGACTGCCGTGGAATAATCACCGGCCTGCTTGTCCATCACGGAGCCGTAGGTCTGCATACCCACCGTGAGCCACTGGGCGGGTTTCACGTCAATATTGGCGCGAATCTGATATTTCCTGGCAGCCGTATTGGAGATAAGACCGGGGTTGTCCATATAATTCGCAGAAATCAGGTAACTGGTCTTCTTGCTCCTTCCGGTTATGGAGATATTATGGTCGTGAGAGGCCACATTTCGGTACATATAGTCCTGCCAGTCAATATTGGGATAGGCCACATAGTTGGGATACCCGGACGCAGCGATGGCGTTGGGATTGGCTTTGGCATTTCTCCAGGTCTCGATAGTGGAGGGCAGGAAGTTCTCTGCCTGACCGATGTTGTACAGAGATTCATTGATCATCTCCATATAATCGGCATAATCGGTCAGATAGGAGAGCCTGTGCATCGGGCTATTAAAGGAGACGCTTCCCGAATAGGTTACGTTGACGGAGCCTTCCTTACCCTGCTTGGTGGTAATCAGGACCACGCCGTTGGCACCCCTGTTCCCGTAAATAGCACAGGAAGCCGCATCCTTGAGAATGGTGATGGTAGCGATATCGTGCGGGTTCACATAACTCATATGGCTCTCTACGCCGTCTACGATATAGAGGGGAGATGCCGTATTGAGCGTTCCGGTTCCTCTGATCCGGATGGTGTTGGACTCGTTGCCGGGGTCGGAAGAGGTTGTGCGCACGGAAAGGCCCGCACTGGTTCCGGCCAGGGCCGAGGCCACCGAGGTTATCGGGCGGGATTCGGCCATCTCCTCGAAATTAACGGTAGTAACGGCGCCGGTCAGGTTCACTTTTTTCTGTGTACCATATCCCACCACCACGACCTCTTCGAGAAACTGGGAGGACGTTTTTAACTGAATGTCAAGGGACGCCATTCCTGCCCCCGCCACAAAAGAATAATCCTCATACCCCAAGGCGCTGACGAGGATTTCTGCCCCGGACGGTGCGCTTAGGGAGAAGACACCATCCAGGTCGGTGATGGCTCCGGTGGTGGTTCCTTTCACCACCACCGAAGCACCGATGATACTTTCACCTGTATCGGCGTCCTTAATTACACCGCCAAGCGGGACATTTTGCGCCGAAACGATAAGGGGCGCCGCGAAGCAGATGATCGCCCCAAGAGCTTTCAGAAGAATTCTTCTCATTTCCTGCCGGTTTTAATTGTCTTAATTCTGATAGGCGCCGGGCCACCAGGATTCTGCACGGGCCACATTCCGCTGGTCCTTACTGATATCCTCGCCGCACCAGGTAACAAATTCAGGGCAAATTGCGTTAAGCCGCTCCATCGCGTCAGCCTGCAAAACCATAGCAGGTGCAGCGCCACCAATCTGACCGTTCCACTGCCAGCAGCCCGTCTCGCCGCTCCAGGCGAGACTTCCGATGGCCGAGGCCAGGACGCCGTTCACATTACCGCCATTGTAGGAGATAGTGCCGATTTTTACCAGTTTATTGTAATGGGTATAGCTGAGGTCGATGATTTCCGTTTCGGCCTCTCCGCCGATGGAAGCGACGCCTTCAGACTCGGAGGCGATGATGTTGTTGGTGAAATAATGCGTAGCCGATCCCATAACACCAACCAGAGCAGTGTTTTCGGTGAGGGCGCTGCCCTCCGCACCGCTGCGGGTATCTCCGATGATGGAGCAATTGCTGATGCTGGAGCAGGTCTGGATTACGTCGATGGCAATCCAGGATGCGTTCAGGCCCTTCTTATAGGATGATTTGCTGCTTGTCGTGTAAGAGCCTCGCACGGAACTGTTGTTCATACAGAACTTGTCCAGGCCGTTGACATTGATCGTGCAGCCGTACCGGTTGGAAATGTGATTGGCATCGAAGGAGCATTCGTCAATATATAGATTGGAATACTTCTCCCCGGAACCCTCGGCATAGATAGCGCCGCCGGTGCCGGCATAATTGCCCACAAAGGAGCTCCGGAATGCCTGGACTCCCTTCCAGCCGTGGATGCATACGGCGCCGCCCATATCACCGGCGTGGTTCTCCGTTATGCCGGTCCTGGCCAGGTCGATGAGGGAGTCATCCTCCACATAGAAGGCGCCGCCGTCCTTGGTGGCATAGTTTCCTTCTACCTTGCAGTCCTTAAAATACATATTGGTAGATTTTCCGCTCTTGCCATACACGGCTACAGCGCCACCCCATTGGGCATTGTTTTCCTTGAAGACGGAATTGTGGATATTATTGCCATAATTATCCCTCATAGTCTCTACCTCCAGCGCTCCTCCGTATAAACCTGCAGAGTTACCCTGGAAGAGGACAGACTCCTCATTGCCTATCTCCAGTCTTCCTTTCTCTCCCACACTGATGGCACCGGCATTGTCGGTAGCGATATTGCTCACAAAACTGCCGCCTTCGATGTAAATGTGATGATCGTTCAGTTTGATGGCGCCGCCATATTTGGCCTTATTGCCGGAGAACGTGCAGTTTTTCATATTGGTGGTACCGGCCGCATAGATGGCGCCGCCGTCACGGGTATTGTCATTCCCGTTATCGGAGAAGGAGGAACCGGTGATGGACACTTCGACGTTTGGCTGCCTGAGAATGACCAGGGCGCCACCCCTCCAGGCCACGTTGTCCGAGAAGGAGCAACCGGAAACGACGAGAGAGCCAGACTGGGTATCGAAGTCAATGGCCCCGCCATAACCGGTGCCGGTCTTTCTTTCCGGACTGTCATTAAACGCCTCGTTACCGGTGAAGGTGCAGTCTGCGAATGTTACCGCGCCGCCGGAAATCTCAACGGCGCCGCCGCTCGTGGCTTTGTTGCCGGAGAAAGAGCAGTCTTTGAACGCCCAGGTGCCGGAGGTAATGAACAGTGCTCCGCCATAGTCTCCCTCTTCTGCGGCGACCGTAACCTGGCCGTTGACGAAACTGATTCCCTCCATTTCGACATCGACCTCTCCGCTGACCTTAAGGATACGATGTTCGCCGTTACCGGTGAAAATGGTTTCACCCTTGATACCCACGAAACTGAAACGGGCGCCCTCGTCGTAAGAAAGTGCAGAATCTGCTCCCAGGTCATAAGTACCGCTTCCGAGATTGAAGACCGTGCCGTTAAGATCGGCCACTGTCCTATTCTCCAGTTTGAGGAAACTCCACATCTGGGCGGCGCTCATCGCGCTTTCCCAACTCTTTCCGTCCTTGGAGCCTGCACCGTCAACGGTCACATACAGGGTTTTACCCAGAATGACTTCTTTGATTTCATATACATATGCGTTGTTGGCCGCGATAGAGGTAATGTCCCAGTCATATTCGCCGGACTCGGTGTAAGGATCGCTGCCGGTATAGGTCTTTATCTTTAATCCGCCTGAAAAAGCGCCGGGGAAAACGGAAATATAATAAGTCCCTGCTCCGAAGCTGGTCGTTGAAACCGAAGAAACAGGGGTTTTGGCGGCACCGGCCACAGGGACTTCCCCGGAACAATCGATGGCCATAACACCCGCAAGGGCGCCTCCGCCCACGCTGCTGACTTCCATTTTGGTCACTTCGGTACCGGCCTTTAGCTGGAGTCCCAGAACGGCATTCATATTCTTGAAAGCTATTTTGTTGCCACTTTCGACTTTGCCCACAGATATTGCTTCCGGAGCAGAATTGCCGATCTGTGAATCAGAGATACTGACATTGACGGCAGAGCCCTCGGCAGAGTCAAACGCGGTAACCGGATGTACGGCATACAAAGCCGTCTTACCGCTGGGGATTGTACCCACAAAACTGCCGGTCGAGGTACCTGCGCCGTCGACCAGGGTGGCGAGGATGGAATTGCCGTCATTCAGGACAATCTTGATTTTCTCACCGGGAATCCAGAAGAATTCAACATCGCCGACCGATGCAAGGTTTTCGGCAGTGGCGGTGAAAACCACCTTGCCGTCCGTCCCTTCACCGCCTCCCTGACCCTGCTCTTCCTTATTGCAGGAAAGAAAGGCCATCGCAAACAGGGAAAGCGTTAACAAAAGAGAATACTTTTTCATGATGCGGTTGTTTTATGATTATTGTTATTTCTCAAAACTTTACGGTAGCCGCAATGGTCAGATGGTCTGACGGGCACCACTGGGTCTCGTTAATCGTGTAGGGCACAACTACCCGGTGATAATCAGAGGCCGTGCTGTTCTTTGTCAAAATATGGTCAATCCGTCGTTCCGGATGGCCTCCCGAAAAACTCTCCCACGGATAATAATAGGACTTTGAACTGCCGCTCATGGTACCCCAGCTGGCGTTGATATTGCCATCTTTCCAGTAGTCGAGGAGAGCTCTGTATGTTTCTTCTTCGTAGCCGGGAGCGCTGTTCATATCTCCGAATAAAATGGCAGGTGCCGTCCCCGCTTTTTCCGCCGCGAAACGGTTAACCACTTTTGCCATATTCAAGGCTCCGCCGTGGTCGGGATGGGGAAGATGGGTGGGAAACGCCCAGAATTCTTTTCCGCTGGCAATGTGCGTAAACCGTATCCAGATACAGGTACGTTCCGGATTCCCGCATTTTTGGTATGCGTCCACAGGATTGGTATACCAGGTGTCGTCTTCTTTCGAAAGCCACACGTAGCCGCATTCCTCCAGTTTCAGCTTTGCACTGTTGTAGGCAAAGCCGTCTGCGAAATAGTACGAGAGAGCTCCCGCAGCGTTCATTCTGTTGGGCCACTGGAGTTTCCACTGCCAGTCTTTGATGGAAGCGCAAATCGCCTGCAGGGAATACTTGCCCCCGCCGATATGGGTTTCATCCACTTCGTTGAAACCGATGATATCTGCCTTGGTCGCGGCAATCGTCCCGGCCAGGGCGCTGCGCACTTTCTGGTTGTCCATAGACATCTCCGTGCGCCGGGTTGACGGCTTGAGCAAGTTGCAGGTTGCTACGATGATTTTCACTTCTCCGTCCGGGTTCACGGGATCAATCGGTTCTTTACTACCATTTCCGCACGCGCACACGAGTATAGGTAAGGTAGCGATCAACCAAATTAGCTTTTTAATCTTCATTTCTTTCATATGGCTTTTTACTTCATTTTTGCAATCGAGAAATCGGCGATGATAGGATAATGGTCGGAGGGAATGTAAAACTTGTCCACCCCGGAGTGCACCCGCTCGATATAACTGTCCGGTTTCTGAGAAATATCGATGCAGGCATCAAGCATAGGTTTGGAGACGTACATATAGTCAATCCTCACGTCCCCGCAGGTGGGCTGGAAGTCGTCCGGATATTTGGCATTGAACAAATCGATAAACGGAGAGTAGCTCATCATGTAATCCTGCGTCTGGAATCCCAGCGACTCCGGGTTCCAGCCATATACATAATTGTCTTTCCTATTGTAGGAATTGTAATCTCCAGCCATGATCCATAGCTCATTGTCCGGGTTCTTCGACTTGCGTACTGTATGGTCCAGGATACAAGTGAGTTCCTTGATACGATGCAGTTCTCCCTCATGTTTGGCCGCACTGGAGTCGCGCATTTCCAGCGGAACCGCGTACCCGTATTTTCCATGTTTAAGATGCAGCGTTACAATATTGAGAGGCTTTTTCACGCCCTCAACATGGAGTTGATACCATCCGCTGTAGTTCACGATGACCGTGTCCGGCTTATGGCCCCTGATAATGGCGACGCTGTCTATGGGGAAGCGGGAAGTAATGACCTGGGGGTAATTGGAAAGGCCCCCCGGGGTGGAAGTAGAGGGACGACGGGGAGTAACGACGTGATGCTGATGCCCCCATCGGGCACAGAGTTCGTCCCAGTGGGCAGGGAGATAACGCTCATCGTTGGGCATATGCTTGTGGGTTCCGTCGTAGTAAATCTGGGCGCCCTCGTCAAAAATGCAGATGTCGGGATTCTGGGAATTGATCCAGTCCACAAAAGCCTGGTAGTGATCTGGCTGACCGGCCCACATCCCGTTCTGAATGTTCCAGTAGAGAACCCTCAGGGTTTCTTTCTCGGATTTGGGGGCACAACAGACCGTCTCCAGAACCAGGACGGCAATAATGGGCAGGGATTTCAGGGCATTGGTTTTCGTTCGCATTTTAGGTCTCTTTTTGAGCAAAGCTATAAAAAAAAGCCGGAGCTTTCACGGCTCCGGGAAAAACGGGAAAGTGTTTTACTTTCGGGAATACTTATTTATCTTATTATCAATAAATTAAGTATTTTTTAAAATCAAATTCGGGAAAAGGGTATTATCGCTTAAAGCTTAGAAATAATCTCATTAAACTCTTTTTCCGGAATGGCGAGACGAGCTTTTAAGATGGATCTCAGGTTCTGGACAGTCTTGACGGAGCAATGAAGCATACCCGCAATTTCGGCATTGTCATCTATGCCTAATTTTATCAGAGCCAGGATGCGAAGTTCGTTACTGAGAATCTCCGTGCGCTTGGGAGTAATCCTCTCTTCCGGCTTCAGGCAGGAGTTTACCACCTCCAAATAATTCGGGAAAATATCCATAAAGGCGCGGTCAAAATTATTGAACAGTTCCCTCCTTTCTTCCGAAGCAATTTCGCCGGACGGACTAGTCAGTTCAATGGCCTGCTCCGTATGGCCTTTCCTGAGGCTGGAGTTAATCTTGGTACGGAACTGATCCAGCCGTTTGATATAAGATGAGTAAAGCTGGAATGCCACCCCGATATAGCTTTTCGAGATTCTGTCCGAGCGTTCAAGGTTGTCCTTAAGGGCAATGATTTTCAAACGGGACCTGTTGATTTTAACCAATGTACGGATCAGCGTCACCAAAAGGAGCGATATGAGCGTTATCGTGGCCCACAGTTCCTTATTCTTCTTCTGGATGAGCTGGATATTTCTGTCGTTAATCTTGATGGTCTGCTCTACTCCGTCGACCACCCTTCTTCTGGAGCCAAGCCTCTGGAGCGATGAGAAATAGTAGTCCGATATCTTTTTTGCCGCTTTTATCTCATTGTTGCTGTTCAGAAGTGATTCCACCCTGAGCAGGGATGCAATATCCTGGTTGCTGTTTTCGACCTCTATGATCGCCGACTCTAACAAGTAGTCAAAGGCTTCTCCGGTCAGTTTATTTTCATATAAATATGCAATGGCAAAGCGGTCATAGAGGCAGGTGGCATAGGCGGCCGAATGATGATCCTCGATGATTGACATTCTCATATCATTGTATCTCCGGGCTTCGGCGATATTCCCCGCCCTCGCCTCCTTTCTTTCAACGCTGCGCAGGTACTCTATACTGAGCGTATCGGCCACCATCATCAGGGAATCCCTGTAGACATTGAACTGCCCGCGATACTTTCTCCTGAAGGTGCGGGGCTCCTTGTAATCTGAATACACATTGCGGTAGAGAAGGCCCATAGCACGGTAATACCGGATCAGAAGCCTGCCTTCAAGTTTTTCTCTGGGCACGGACGAGATGGTCTCGTGTGCCTCCAGATAATAACCGTACTCCGACAACTGGGCCGACAATGCAATCTGCGCCTCCTGCCAAAGCGTGTCTATACCGGAGGATTCGGCAAACCGAACGGCTTTTTCCAAATAGTAAAGGGACGAATCGGCAACGTTGTTGGAGAAAGCCATCGCAATGTTGTAATACAGGCGGAAACTCTCCTCAACGGTTTCACCGGGGAGTTCCTGCTTCAGCGCCTCTATTTGCTGTTCTTTCCTTGCGGCATAGACATCCGTGCTATCCATTCTGACGAGAAGATTCCTGATAAGTTCCCGAGTCCTGTCAGTGTGCGGCACCTTCTCCTTATCGCAGGAGAAGGCCACGGCAACAACAAGCACGAGCAGGGCGAAACGGATAGATTTCATCATATCGGCACAGATAAGCACAAAAATAAAAAAACTTTCTTGCCCAAACAATCCCCGCCAGGACCAAAATCGCAGTTTTTGGTCCTGGGCAGGAGTGAGTCGCCTCTCGTCACTTCGTCCTTGTCTGCTATAACGCGATCTTAAGCTGGATTTTGGCCTATTTTTCGCTTTTTGCTAATTAATTCAATACCAGGCACTTACGAATTTTTCTTTAGGCCAAACAGCCTAAAGAAAAATTCGTATCACACTGATAATCAACTACTCCGATACGAGCGACAACCGCGTCACCGACCAGCTACTCCGTCACCCCAAAACGGTAAATGCAAGTATGGGTGTACGACTGGCCAGGCCGAGGGGCAGGGCTGAAGGCCAGGCCGAGGGGCAGGGCTGAAGGCCAGGCCGAGGGGCGGGGCCGATGCCGGACCGAGGGGCGGGGCCGATGCCAGGCCGGCCCCAGCACCACCCCAGCACCACCCCCAACCGCCTCAACCCCGCACTTGTTAAAATTTCCCAAAAATTTATTGCAATTCGATAAATAATTATTATATTTGCAACAGTAACCAATTCAAGAAGCACTATGATTGCATCCTGGTGGGCTGAATTAAGCCTTGTCATGAAGATTCTGTGGAGCGTTACC